>Ga0307514_10001637_pt1 | contig 26124 bp, 28 predicted proteins | sample 16_EM_MG_FD_203088 | JGI IMG/M metagenome (GOLD analysis project Ga0307514, IMG submission 203088) | Populus trichocarpa ectomycorrhiza microbial communities from riparian zone in the Pacific Northwest, United States - 16_EM | ecosystem: Host-associated > Plants > Roots > Unclassified | place... | reverse complement strand
CAATCGAGATGACATCGGACACCACTATGACAGGCGACCCGACCAGGGCGGCAGCGCACAATACTTCCTGGCCGAATCATCCTATTGGCTATTCGTGCTGTGCATGCTACGCGACGCTGGGGCACCCGAAGGAGTATTCAACCGAATCAAGGAGAGCTCGGATTGGGCATGGCTGAGCCCGAAAGTAAAAGCAATCGTTCAGGCTGGATAGCAATATCATGCTGCGAGATCCGCACCTGGATCCCGCAGCATGGCTCGTAGAGTCCCCTAACCCGTCAAATATCGCCTTCTTCCTCCAGGGCCTTTGTGATCTTTGCGTTGGCCGCTTCCTCGTGCCCGTCGATGCAGCCGTGATACCGGCGGTGGATCACCTCTGGGGAGTTGCCCACACGCCGGGCAACCTCAGCGATCGGCACCCCGGCGTTCAGCCACCGCGTGATGCACACGTGACGCGCGTCGTACGGACGCCCAGCGAGCGGTGACTCAACCTGGTGCGGGTTCAGCGCGTACAGCCTCGCCTCCTCCCACACACGCCAGTACGTGGATGAGCCGACTACTCCCCCGCGCTCGTTCCCGAACACCCGCCCTTCCTTGGCGGCACCGAACTCCTTCAGGTGGGCCTGGAGGATGGCGACCAGCACGGGCGGAATGGGGACCGGCCGGTCCGCGGCCGCCTCGCGCGCCTTCAGGCCTCGGCGGTCATGCCGCTCCCCTGAGTCGGTCCACTGCTTGCCTGATACCGGACGCGTCTCCCGCAGCGTCAGCGTGCCCCAACCTGCCTCCGGCAAGTGGCAGTCGGACAGCCGCGGTCCCACCGCCTCAGCGGGCCTGAGCCCCGCGTAATAGAGCACCGCGAAGAACGCCACGAGCCGCCGACCACGGCCTCGATGCCACGAGCCGACATATGAGACGGCGGTGAGCAACTGCCGCCCCTGCACGGCGTTCACGAGGACACGCCGGTCCACCACATTGTCAGAGCCCACGCGCTTCCTGCGGGCCCGTTGCAGCGGGTTCTCCGGGAGCTCCCCTACGTCCACCGCGTGTTCGAGGGCGGTGTTCAGAGCGCGGCGCCGACGCTTGTACGTCTCGCCTGCCGCGCGGGTGCCGTCGAGCCGGTAGCTAAGGCGGTACTGAACGTCTTCGAATACCTCCGCGTCCACCAGGTCAACGACCGGCCGGTCCGACGTCGTCAGCCAGTCGTACGCCGTCTTCAATTCGGCCGGCGCCTCCTCGCCCGCGTTCGCAGGCACGATGCCCCACCGGAACGCGAGCCGGAGATCCGTGTCTTCGGGGACTCCCTCCCCGCGCTGCACCATGGCGAGCGCCACCGCCGCGAGCCCGTCCGCCATGCTCTCGCGCGTCTTCGCAGCGCTCGTACGCCACCGCCCGGCGACGTACTTCCGGCAGAACTCGAACCACCGCAGCGGCGGCTTGACGTCAGCAGCCTCAGCCGCTTCGGCTGCCGCGCGGACTTCGGACTCAGGCAGGCCCGATTCGATCTCGAACGCCTCACCGCGCCGGTTCATGGCGTGCCACAGCTCGTTGCGTCGGCTTTCGGCGAGCGGGTACGTGGCGAATGTGTCGCCGCACACCCGTCCTGCCACGACCCAACGAAGGCGCCAGGGGCGGGACTTGCGGCCGGTCTTGGAGATCTTCCACAGCTTGACGTCGAAGGTGTAGCCCGGCCGGGCTGACCCGCGAGGGCGCCCGGCCGGGGTGTCGTTCTCCGTGCTCACGCAGCGTCCTCCCGCTCCGCAAGCCAACGCTCGTACTCCGACCGCCTGATCCGTACGTCACCGTTCGGGAGCTTGATCGAACGGGGCCCCTTACCGAGTTGGCGCCACCGGTAGAAGGTCGATGGGGCGACCTTCAGATCAGTGATGACCTCCTTGACGGTCATCTTCTCGTCCCGCGTACGGGCGCTCATTCCGCCATCCCTTCGGCTTCTTCCGCACCGGACAGGCCGGACAGCTTCAGTTCCGACTGTCCGGGGTGTTCGTGCTGGTCAGGTGGGGTAACCGGACAGTCGGACAGCTCGGACACCTCCGGGGTGCCTTGTGTCCGGGTCTCGGTGTCCGGGTAGTACCGGCCGCTGCCGTCCCTGGTGAGCTGTCCGTCGACAGCCATCCGGGAGCAGGTGCGACGGATCGTGTCGATGTCGACCTGCGGAAGGTCGCCCGCGATCTCCTTCGGCTTCGCCCCGGGGTTGGCGCGGACGTGACGCAGGATCGCGGCGCGGGTGTCGCCCACCGTGTGGTCAGTCACCGGGCCGTCCAGCAGATGCCAGGCACCGGAGGCGGATTGGAACTGAAGCGCATACTCGGCTTCGTCCACGTCCCGGCCGGTGACGTGCAGGATGCCGTCTGCCTGCCCGCGGGCCCGCTTGAGTACGAGTGTGGCGTCCGCGGCGCCCGCGATTCCGTTGGTCCCGGAGACCTCCGTGAGGAAGTCGTCGGAGCCTGCCTTACGGACGTGGTGCACGAGCACGACGGCCACGCCGTAGTGGTCGGCGAGCCGCTTCGCGTAGCCGACGGAGACGTAATCCGCGTCGTACGCGGACACCCCTTGTGGAGCTTGGCCGCGCATCTTGGCGAACACGTCGATGACGACCATGCGCGCGTCGGGGTTGCGGTCCAGCCACTGTGCGATGGCTTCGGTGCCGCCCTGGGGGAAGGGCGGGCATTCTGTGACCAGGGTCAGACCGGCCGGGGCCTGTTGTCCGCCCAGGAGTTTGCCCATGCGGGTCTGAAGACGGCGCGGGGTGTCTTCCAGGGCGAGGTAGAGCACCGGGCCGCCCTGGACGGGCACGGAGTCGAATGCCTGCCCTCCAGCCGCGACCGCGAGCGCGAGCCCGAGGGAGAGCCAGGACTTGCCGACCTTGGGCGGTCCGGCCAGCAGGCTGACGCCTTCGGCGAGGATGCCGGGCACCGCCCATTTCGGCTCGGGGAAGTCCGCGGCCATGAGCTGATCCGCGGTCCATGCGGTCCGTGGGCGTTCCCGCTTCGGCGGTGCTTCTGCCGGGGGTTGCGGATCGCTCGGCACGGAGTACAGGTGCAGTGGGGGAATCGGGTTGCTGCTCATGCCGCGACCCTTCGGGGGCGGTTGGCTCCGGCCCGCAGGCCGGAAGCGATGGTGCGCCGTGCCTCGCGTTCGCCCTGGCCGACTTGGAGCGCAGCGGAGAGGAGCCAGCCGGTCACGTCGGCTTCGCTCAGCTCTCCCCCGGCGACCAGCTGTCCGAGGGCGACCGAGGCGAGGTAGAGCGCGTGGTTGTGCTGGTGCTCGCCGGAGCCGGTAACGCGGGCCAACTCGCCGTTGACCGCAGCGTTCAGGAACGCGGTACGCCGGTCGCGGGCGGCGAGCGCGACCGTGATGGGCCGTTGCGGGGGCAGCGGGGCGGGGCGCAGCAAGTCGGCCAGCCATCCCGGCAGCGGTGTCACAGGAGCAACGTGGGCGACCGTGTAGGCGTGTCCGGCGAAGGTGCTGCCCGCGCCGACGACGAGTCCGCCCACAGCTCGGGTGTCGACCTTCCAGCCCAGCCCGCGGGCGCTGTCCCCCGCGGTGTTGCGCAGCGGCTCCCCTTGTGGCGCGGTGAAGTACAGATGCGTGCCGCCACTCCAGGTGCGCACCGTGTACGTGTCGGCCGGGAAGGGCTGGCCGTGGCGCTGGCAGAGCACGGCGAGCGCGTCGCATCCGTCGGTCACGCCGTGCTCTGCCCATTCGGCCGGCGGGTTGTCCTGAGGATGCTTGGGCCTGTCCAGGTCGACGACGACCAGGCCGGACGGACCGGCCGCGATGCCGACGTTGTAGGGGGCGTGCGTCCAGCACCGCGTGATGCGGTCCCGGTCGGTGGTGGCGCGCTGCTCCCATGAGGAGACGGCGGGGCGCTTGTCGCCGGGAACGAGGGGGAAGACGTGCCAGTCACGCGACGCTGCGTCAAGCGCCGCGGTGAGCTGGGCAGAGCTGTCCAGTTGAGGCATCCTGGGGCTCTCCTGTTCTGTCTACGGATGGGCAGGGAGAACCGCGGCGGCGGGCGACCTTGCTGGGGAGTCCTGCCGCCGCGGCGTATCTACTTCGGGGTCTTGGCCTGGAGACGCCGTGCGGCGGCGTGCAGCTTGGCGTCCAGGACGGCGGGCGGGGCGGCGCTGAAGGCGTGCAGGGCGACGGCGGCGGCGATGATGACGTCGCACAGTTCGTCGGCCACATCGCGCGGCGTGTGGGTGATGCCCTTGCAGGGGTTCTGGCCGGTCAAGCCGATGTAGGCGGCAGAGGCTTCGCCCGCCTCCTCAACCACCTTCAGCAGGCGCATCGCGGTCTCGTGCTCGCCAGTGCCGTTGGCGATGTCCAGCACTGCAGAGATGCGCGCGGCGGTGGGCCACAGGACGGCGCTCATGCGGGCTTCCTTTCGGTGATGGGGAGTTCGAGGGTCAGGGCATCGGGTGTGGGCCGCTGGGGCAGGTGCCGCACGTTGGTCGGCTTGCTCGCGGTGGGCGCGTCGTCGTGGAAGCGGCGGGTGCCGAGATCACGCGTTCCGGCCCGGCGGCGGGGCGCATCAGAATGGGTGTAGTTCCACTGCTCTGCGCACACCTTGTGGACGGGCTCGTCCGCGTGGGAGCGCATCGGGGTTCGTCCGCCGCACAGGACGCAGAGCAGGTCTTCGAACCGGTCGAAGTGCAGTGCCTCCCGCCAGACCAGCAGGCGCACCGCGTCCCCGTTCATGCGTCGCGGTTGCGCGTCGGCAGCTCCGGAAGGCCCGCGGTTTCCAGGGCCTGGGGGTCGAAGCCGGGCAGCGCGGCGCGCGTGATGAGCGCGGCGGCGAGCTGTTCGGCGTAGGCGGCGCCGGTGCGGGCCACCTCAACCTGTGTGGTGCCGCGGATGGTTTCGACGCGCTCGATGTGGGCGTGTTCCTCGCGCCGGTCGCTGACGTGCCGCTCGTACGAGACGCGCGTGCGGCGGTCCTGTCGCCAGTACCGGGCGGCGAGCCCGTAGGCGACCGCGGTCGCGAGCACCCACAGCAGCAACGGCAGAGACAGCCCGTCGGCGTACCCACCCACACCCGCCAGGGCGAGCCCGCCGGAGGCGGCGAACGCGGTTCCGGCGATGACGGGGTCTCCGGCGCGGCCGACGCTCGCGCATGCCCCGGCCGCCGCGGCAGCGAGGGACAGCGCGGTCATCAGCACCGCGTTGCCGAGGGAGTGTTCGGCGCCATTCGCGTTCCAGATCCGGGCCAGGATCAGCACGGTGGACGTGGCGATGGCGGGGGCGGCTTTGGGGGCGATGAGGGCGAGCCAGTGGCGCGCCACGATCTGCTCGTTCACGGGTGGCCTCCTAGATGTTGCCGAGGGCGTTGACGACTGCGGTGCTCAGCTCGTTCATGGGGCCGGAGGCGCCGGTGGAGGCGAGGTAGAAGCCGAACATGACGGCGATGAACGCGGAGCCGTAGCCGAGGGTCTTGGAGCGGAGCAGGAAGAACAGGACCAGGCCGAACAGGGCGACCAGGGAGACGGTGACGGCCATCGGGTTATCCCTTCGGGGCGGGCCGCTTGGCAGCGGACGCGGGGGTGGGGGTGTTGCTGCCGTCGCGGTAGACGTGCAGCCAGAGGTTGTAGAGGTGGCGGCCGACGCGTATGCGCTTGCCGTGGCCCTTGCAGCGGCGGCAGGTCTTGCCGCGCTTGAGCCGTCCCTTGCGGTCGGTCTTCATCGCGAAGCCGAAGCCGCGGCACTTGCGGCAGTCGCCGTACGGGCTCGACGCACACAGACTCACGTAACCGAGAGTGACGAAGAGTAGGCAGGCGCTAGCAAGGAGAAGGAGGGTCATGGGGTGCCCTTCCAGGCGGGTTTCCGGGTGTTCTCGCAGGTCGGGTGCTAGGTGCGAGGTTGCTGATCAGAGCCGGTTTGGGGTGCTAGAGGGGCTGCTAGGTCTAGCAGCGGCGGGTGCTAGACCTAGCAGCGGTGCGCGGTCAGTCTCCGGACCGCTTCCCGTCACGCTGGGTGATGGCGGTGGTGATGTCGGCGCGGGCGATGCCGCGGCGGGTGGTGCCCTTGCCCTTGTCGGTCGTGCCCCACACGTCCTGCACCGTGACGCCGTGCGGCTTGAGGTTCGCGGTGACCGTCTCGCCCTTCCAACCGCCGTATACCTCCGGGCGCAGCGTGGCGAGGCGGGCGGCCACCTTCTCGTTCCACGCCTTCTCCTCATCGGCCGGCACAACCTTGAGGATGTCGGCGAGCAGGTCGAAGGCGGCTTCGCCGCTCTCGGGTGCCTGGCCGATCGCGTGGCCGGTGACGTTCCCGTACTCCTCGCGCATCTTCCGCGCCCGGATCACGACCTTCTCGGCGCCGACCGCGTCCACGAACGCGGAGGCGACGATGCGCGGGTCATCGCCCTCGCCGGCCATCCAGCAGATCCCGCGGTCGCTGCGGGAGAACATGGTGGCCCGGTATCCGGCCTTGTACATCGAGGTGCCGAGCACCATGTCGTTGGCGGGCTGACCCATCACCTTCAGGCAGAACCTGAGCACGGCGTTGGCGCTGATGCCGGTGGGCAGCGACTTGGCGTCCGGCCGCTGCGTGCCGAACAGCGTCACCATGCCCAGCGCCGGACCGCGTTTGCCCAGGTCGGTGGCGATGGCTTCGATCTCCGCGCCGTACTTCTCGTGCTCGAAGGGGACTTGGCACTCATCGAACCCGGCGACGATCGGGTGCAGTCCGAGGGACTTGTCGTTCGCCAGCTCGGGGGTGACCTTCGACTCCGGGCAGCGCGAGCGCGGCAGGGACTTGATGACCTTCGCCCGGCGGCGCAGCTCCGCGCGCAGCTCCCGCAGCGATTCCAGGACGTACAGGATGTCTTCGTCCTCGTCTCCGGCCCGGTAGCGGTGGCAGACCGGTTCGAGTGCTCCGAAGTCGCCGGTGCCCTTGAAGTCGAACGCATACAGCGCCGCACGCGGGTCCAGGGCGGCGATGAGCAGGAACAGCCGCATCAGGAACGTCTTGCCCATGCGCGGGATAGACCCGACGACCACGCTCGCGAACATGAGCGTGACGGCCACGTCGCCCATGCGCTGGTCGTTGCCGAACACGACCGGCTTGAACAGGTCCACGCTGCCCGACTTCAGCAGCGGCCACGCGGGCTTGGTGGTCTCGTTCATGGGCTTGTCGCCCACCCACAGGATCAGCCGACCCTCGTGCTCCGTCGGGTCGGCCGACGGCCACACGCAACCGACCTTGCGGCGCAGCCCAGAGGCGAGGGGCTTGCGGGCCTCCATGATGTCCTCCGGGGTGACACCCCAGGGAAGGTCAAGGTCGGCGCGGTAGCCGGGTCCGTCGCGGGTGATCTCGCTGGTGAAGCGCATGCCGTTCATGTCGCCGCCCTTCTTGATGGCGGCCGTCAGCTTCGGGTTGCCGATGTTGTCCAAAGCGCGCAGCACGATCGGACCGGTGAGCTTCTGAATCTCGGTCTTCAGGACCGCGGGCCCGATCACGGGATGATCCTGCGGCTGCCCCCAGAACCCGGCCACCAGCACCGAAGCCGCGGCCAACACCCCCAGCCAGGCAGGGGCCATCACATACATCGTGAGCGCGAACGCGGAACCGAAGATGAGCGCCACCGTGGTGACCAGGACCCGCAGCCGCACCCGCCCGTCGCGCTGCCGGGACAGCTTCAGGTACTCGGCGGTGTTCTCGTGCAGCACCTCGTACGCACGCAGCGGAGCACCCTCCGCATCCCACACCCACCGGTTCGTGTCACGCACGAAACGGGCCGCACCGGTCGGCGAGTTGAGCGTGAGCTGCAAGGCATACCAGGGCGTACGGATGCCATGAAACGCGGTGGCGTAGAAGGCGTTACCGGTCGCCCGCTGCGCGGTCGACACGAACCCCGGCTTCGAGGTGAGCCAACTCGGCAGGATCGGCCGCCGCTTGTACGTGGTGATCCCCGGCGCCGGAAGGTCGGGCCGGTCGACCGGCACCCGTCGGGCGACTCGGTCGCCCGACTCCTCATCGTCCGAGTCGTCCGACCCGCTGCCCGACTCGGTCGGGCGGGAGTCGGGCGACGGGTCGACGGTGGGGTTGGCCGACTGGTCGCGGGCGGATCGGGCCTTGTCGAGGTCGACCACGTCCGCGCCGGAGTCGGCCGTCATCTCGGCTTCGAGCCTGTTGAACAGTTCGTTGTCTTCGGGCTGGTTCACTGAGGGAGTTCCTTCCGAAAGGGAGGGCTGAGCGGGCCCGGCCGACGCTGTGAGAGGTGAGCGGTCGGGCCCGTGTGGTGCGCGTGCGTGCCCCGGGCCGGATTCGATCCGGCGCCCTCACGGCATGGCTGCCGGGGCTTCTGCCTGCTCAGGCGGCGCGCTGTTCTTCGAGGGCGATGCACAGACCGCAGATGCCGTACGAGGTCGGGATGCAGTAGCCGACATCAATCCGGCAGCTCGGGCAGGTGCGGCGGGCGAGCATCGCCAGCGCGAGCGCACCCCACTTCCGCGACGTCATCGGGCGGACCGGCTTGGCCAGGTCCTCGCGGTAGAGGTAGGCGACCCGCACGCCACCGGCGCGCCGGTTGACCCGCATCACCTGTGCCGCGATCGGCTGCCCGCCCGGCCGCAGCCCCTTCACGCGGAGCTGCCGACGCGTGGCGTAACCATCCGGGGCGAGGCGCCACGGGTAGGTGGGCACGCCGTAGCGGGCACCGGTCGGGTCGAAGCACTTGCCGTAGACGGCGGCCATCAGGCAGCCACCGCCCCGGACTGCTCGCCGGCCGCGAGGAACTGACGGCCGATCCACTCGGTGTAGGCGGGCGGGATGGCTTCAGTGAGTTCCTCGCGCACGTCGGTCCACGTGATGCCCATCGCCGACTGCATTTCGAGGACGGTGGCCTTGCCCCCGCCAGCGCCATAGGCGGCGACGTACGGACCGTCGAAGTAGCGGCCGTGCCGGTAGCCACGCACCCGCCCGCGGTGTGGGATGTGCGCCGGCTGTTCGGCCGTCCAGCCGCCCAACTCGAAGTTGCGGTGGCGGATGACGCCGAGCCCGAACATCTCGCCGCACAGGGTCAGATTCTTGCGAATCTGCGCGCGCCCGTTCGGCTGCTCGATGACGTACGGCAGGCCCGCGACATCGAGCAGGACGCGTGTGCGGACCACCAGGTCGACGTGCGTACCGCCCCAACCCTGCGAGGCGTTGGTACCCACGGTCAGAGCGCACTTGCCCTGACACGGCGGCGAAGCGTGCACACCCGCATACCGCCGAATCTCCCCGGACGCGATGAGCGCGGCGAGGCGTTCGAGGGCATCGCCACGGTGCTGCGGGAAGGGATAGTTGGGCCGGTGGGCGATGTCGACACCGTCCACGGCGAACCCGGCACGGTGGTACCCCATTGCGGCACCACCCGCGCACGAGAACAGATCCAACAGACGCGGCCGGCTCATGCCGCCACCCCCACCACGGGTGCCGCAGTGCGGGCGCCGGTACGGCCGGAACGGCGGCCGGTTACGGTGGCGAACAGCCGTCCCAGTCCCGCGCGGCGCAGTCCGGCACGGCCCTGCTTGGCCGCGTACATCGCCTCATCCGCCCGCCGCAAGAGACCGGACAGGTCATCGGCGGGGAAGTCGACGGCACGGACCCAGCCGAGCGAGACCGTGGTGTGCATGTCCGGGTCCTGGCCCTCGACCGGCCGGGCGAGCACACCGTGCAGCACGGCGAGCAGATCACCCGCGGTCCCGTGGTCGTCGATGACGACGGCAGCGAACTCATCGCCCCCGAGCCGTCCCACCACCCCGGACGGGCCGACGTGGTGGGCCAGGCGCTCCGCGGTCGCCTTCAACAGGGCATCCCCGGCAGCGTGGCCGTGGGTGTCGTTGATCTGCTTGAAGCGGTCCACGTCCGCTAGCACCACCACCGCGCGCGGGTCCTTCAGCAGGGCCGTGGCGCGGCGGGTGAACCCGTCGCGGGTGCGTAACCCGGTGAGCGGGTCACGCCGCGCGGTGTGCAGGCGAGCGCGCAGCCACCACACGTGGACCGCCCAACCAGCCGTCAGGGGCAGCGCGGACAGCAGGACCGTGGTCAGGGTGCTCATGCCGCCGCCCCCTCGCCGCTGTCGTCGGTCGCGTCAGACGGACGCGAATCGGTAACGGCGTTGTCGACCGCATGCAGCGGGCGGCCGTCGGCTCGCTCGGCCTTCAACGCGTCACGCAGCTTGCGGGCGTTGGCAGCCGAGCAGTGCACCGCGGTACGGACTGCTTCCGCGTTCAGCTCCCCGTCCGTCCACGTCGCGGTGAGCGTGCGCGCCTCGCTCAGCAGGACCTCAAAGGACCGCTGCGGCGTGCCCTTGCTCTTCGGCTTGGGCTGACGGCGCGGGCGCGGCGTCGCCGCGGGCGGTTGTGCCGGCCGACTGGCCACCGGCGCCGGTGCGGCAGAGTCCTGCTCGTTGGCGGGGGCGAGTTCGCCCGTGCGCAGCATCACGCGCTCGCGCCGTGGTGTCTTCCAACGCCACTTCCAGCCGAACCGCTCATGCAGGTCCGCGCGAGACAGCAGCCGCTCCCGCTCGCAGGCGAGTGCCACGCTGTAGGAGGTGACCTCCCACAGCGTCATCCGCCGCCACAGCGCGAACGTCGACAGCGGCGCGAGGAGCCAGCGAGAGAAGCGGATCTTTTCCATACGCCGGCCGGTGGCCGCGCCGATCCGGACGGCGTAGATGTGCGCACCGATCTCGGAGAACACCACCCACAGCAGCGGCATCGTGCCGTGCGCGACCTTCGCCCACACATCCTGTCCGGCAGCTACGTTGAGCCCGCAGGTGATCAGGGTGAGCACCCAGGGCACGAACCGCACCCACGCGAGCGCCATGTCCATCCGGATCAACAGCAGGTTGGCCACGGTGAACACCGGGATAGCCACGTCGATACCGACCGGCAGCATCCACGCCTCGCTGAACCCCCAACGGGCCGCAGCCTCGGACACGGCATCGAAGGAGGAGATCAGACCGAGCGCACCGACACCGGCCGCGGCAAGCGCGCCGACACCGGCGAGCCCCATCTCAGGCTTCGTCAGCGGTGGCACCCCGGACGCGGGCGCCTCGGGGGCGAGGGGTGTGATGCTCATGCCGCACCTCCCACGGTGATCAGGGCCGCGAGGATGAGCAGCGCGCCGCCCGCGCAGGTCAGGTCGACCGCGCGGCGCAGGCCCGTGAACTTGGCGACCGCGATGCGGGACAGGCCCGCAATGTCCGCGGCCCGATCGGTGGCCAGGGCGGCGGTGATCTGTTCGGCGGTGAGCGTGGCCCACAGCGGGAACCCATGCCGGCCGCCAAGGTTCGGGCGCACCGACCGCAGCAACAATCCAGCCGCAGCAACCAGAAAGCCCATCCCGAGACCCCCCGCGACGTATGCGGGGGTGGTCAGGGGCACATCCTTGGCGACTGTCCATGAACCAGCCAGGACGGCGCCGACGAACGCCAACAGCAGACCGGTCTTGGTGTCGGTCCGCGCGATCTCCGCCTTCACCTCGGCGTGCGCCGCACTCAGGCTCGTCTTCAGGACGTTCATGCCGCCGCCCCCTTCCGCACCGAGCGGCGGCGGCCAGCGGGCCGTGCCAGCGGGAGGACGTTGAACAGTTTCGGGTGCGTCTCGACGACCTCGGCCGCGATGCGGATCAGGTCGTCGGGCATCTCGGGGTTGTCGGCGAGGATGTCGCGCGCCGCGTCCTCGCGGGCCGCGCGCTCTTCGTCCGTCTCGCCTTCGACCCCGAGCCACAACTCAACCGGGGTGCCGAGCGCGAGTTCCGCGAAGTCTTCGTCAGAGATGGCCCGTTGGTGGCCGATGTACGTGCGCAAGTTGCTCTCCTGAGTCGAAGGAACAGGGAGAGCCGCGGCGGCGGGCGACCTTGCTGGGGAGTCCCGACGCCGTGGCCACACCCCGCTGTGCGTGGTGTGTATTACCTACCACTCACGCTGGCAGATCGATTCCGAGTCGTCAAGCGCTCTGTCTTTTTCGATCCTCGAACCGGCTGCCTCGCGGTGGTGACTCAACTGTCGCCAAGTGGAGGGCACTTCGGGAGCGTGCACTTGGGGGTGCACTCGTGCACTCCGACGTGCAAACCTCCTGCACCCCTAGGCTGACCTGCGTAGAGTGACGTTGAGTCAAGCTGGGACTTCGGCCATTCATGGGGGTTCGATGGCAGACCGGAACGCCAGGCTTGCCGCGCTCATGCAGGAAGCCGACTTCTCGAACAAGTCGCTTGCTCGCGCGGTGGTCGCCGCTGGTGCTCACTCAGGCGAAGACGTCATCTGTGATCACACCTACGTCAGCAGGTGGCTCAATGGCACGATCCCGCGGGGCAAGATGCCGCAGTTCATCGCCGATGCGATTGGACGCAAGCTCGGGCGCCGACTCACGATCGACGACATCGGGATGGGCGACGCGGCAGTGTCTGCCGTACAGCCTGACTTGGGCTTGGACTTCGCGGACAAGCCCGAAGCCACGGCCAAGACCGTGACCGACCTCTGGCGGGCCGACCTCGCTGAGGCTGAGGTTCTGGTCCGAGCGCACCCGGACACTGCCGCATGGAGCGCGGCATCCCTCCGCTGGATCGTCGCCCCTCCGGACGGAGAACTAGCGCGGTTGGGTAACCGGGCGATCGGCGCGGTTGACATCGAGATGGTGCGCTCAACCGCGGATGCGTTCAGCACGCTTGACGGGAAATTCGGCGGCGGCCACGCCCGGCGGGCGCTGATTCAGTACCTGCACACGGATGTCCGGCCGATGCTGGACGGGAAGTACTCCGACACTGTCGGCAAGCAACTCCACTCGGCCGTAGCCGAAGCTCTCTTGCTCGCCGGATTCATGTCGTACGACAGCGGCCTACACGGCATCGCGCAGCGGTACTTCATTCAGGGTCTGCGCATGGCTCAGGCGGCTGGCGACCGCCTGCTCGGCAGCAGCATCCTATCCGCGATGAGCCATCAGGCGACCTTCCTCGGCCGGTACCGGGACGCTGCAACCCTGGCGCGTGCGGCGTACACAGGACCCGCCGGCAGCCTGGGGCCGACGATGGCCGCACATCACATCGCAATGGAGGCCAGGGCCCTTGCCCGGCTTGGCGATGACACGGGCTGCGACCTTGCCCTAGTAAAGGCGGAACGCAAGCTCAGTCAGAGGACACCCGACAGCGATCCTGCGTACATCGAGTACTTCGACGAAGTAGAGCTTGCGGCCGAGATCGGCCATTGTTTCCGCGACTTAGGACGCTCCGCGCAAGCAACTGAGCGGGGCGCGAGCTCCGTTATCGGGGATGGCCTGAATACCCGAAGCGACTTCTTCGCGACCATGGTGCAGGCAGATGCTCACCTCGGTCAGGGCGAGATCGACCGCGCCTTCGAAATCGCGCTCGGCGCTCTGCAGCTCGGCGAGGGGCTGAAGTCGGCGCGCTGCGTGCAGTACGTACGAGAGTTCCAGGGGCGCATCACGGACGGCATGCAGCGGGGCGCGGAATTCCGCAATTTCACAGAACAGGCCCGCGGCTTCCGCCTCTGGCAACAGGTCGGGACGATGTCCTAGAACGGCGCCCAGTCCCGGCGCGAGCCGCCTGAGCGCAGGCTTTCTACACGCTTCTCAACTTCCTCGGCTGCTCGGGGATTTGTGCCAGCGTTCTGCGAAAGCCACGTAACCATGAGCAGTTCTCGGACGCTGCGGAGCACGGCGTACCCCGACCACTCCCGCACGTCGAAGCCGTAGCTCTCGGCAAATTCGGCGTACTCAGCCTCTGTGTGCCAGCCGAAACTGTCGTAATACATCGCCGTCTGCATGAGATCCCACTCGCGCGGCCCAGTGACGAAGCCGTCCAAGTCGATGACTTTTGGGTGCCCGTCAGCGTCACGCAGGACGTTGCCGATGTTGAAGTCGCCGTGCAGGGGGCCCGCTGGAAGAGCGAACCGCAGACGGTCGTACTCGGCTGCCAACTCCTCTGCCAGAGAGCGGAGATACGTGCGGGTCAGATCCGGGATCGCGGCACTCTTCAAGCGCTGTGCGACTTTGTCGAAGGGGCGAAGCTGGGGCAGCGAAAAGGACGGCGACTCCAGTTCGTGGAGCCGCCGCAACAGTTCGCCCATCTCGCGCGTACTGGCGTACGTCTCGCCGTCGCCAAGCCCCTCCCAGAAGGTCACGGGGTGACCTTCGACGACGACAGGCTGTTCCGCCTCTGTGACAAGCCGCGCCGCCGGGTAGCCCGCAGCCGTGAGCCACCCAGCCACGGCCACCTCCCTCCGTACGGATGGCAGCCGGTCGGGGCTACGACCCACTCGTGAGACGATCCGGCCTCCATCGATCCTGAAGACCGCATGGTCCCCGAACCTCATCATCTTGATGCCGTCAGGCTCCACATCGGCGAGAGCGCATGCCCTACGCAAGATGTCCTCTGCCCCAGCCGCGTCGAACACGGTGCGCTCGCTCGTCGTCATGCCGTCTGATCCCCCTGACCGATGGGCAGAGCGCGCACTTCCCGCCCTCGTTTCGCCCCCTTGCCGATAAGCCCCTGACCTTCCATCTGCGCGATGGCAGAGCGGACGGCGGTCCGCGACGCGCCGAAGAGCTCGCACAGTTCGTGCTCGGTGGCGAAGCGGTCCCCGACCTTGACGCCGTCGGCCCGCAAGAGGTCGGTCACCCTCTCGACCAGCGGCCGGCGGTCGCCGGTCCCCGCCACGTACCAACCAGCGCCCTGCACGGATTCGATCAGGCCATCACTCTTAAGCGCACCAAGAGCCCGCTCGATGGTGCTGCGGCTCACGCCGTAGGTACTCATGAGCTTCGCCTGCGACGGCAGACCGTCAAGGAGCTCGCCCCCCTTGATCTTCTGACGCAGAGAATCAGCGACCTCCAAGTACCTACCTCGCGGACTGGCCTGCGGCACGTGGCCTTCCTTTCCCGTTACGTGACGACTTCCCTCACCAGCGTCCCACTACCCGGCAGACGGACCCATAGTGTCCCACCTGTCCGACTGTCCGGTTATGACTCTCACCTGCACAAACACCCCGGACAGCCAGAACACAGGCTGTCCGGGGTGTCCGGTCGGAGCAGAGTCAGATGTCACGTACGAGTTGAGGCCTAGGGTACGAGCGATTCATCACGTCTATGTGCGCGCACGTCTTGCCCTTGTTCGTAAGGGCAGCACCGGCCTCCCTTGCCAGGGCGGGAAAGAAGCACTGGCCGTCCGGCGACTGGCTCGACGTGACCCACTCGTAGCCTGGTCCCTGCCGCAGAGCCCACAAGACGAGGCGGCGCCCCAGACCCTGCCTCTGCCATTCAGGGATCATCGAAATCTTCGCGATGAGACCGCACCGGCATTCATGGCAGACGTTCCAGATCAGGACCGCGTGCTCAATGCCGCCCCGATCACATACCCGCATGACCCTGGCGTCTGCAACCCCGCTGTTGGGGTAGTACAGGAAGAACTTCTCATCCCTCGGATTGCGTGATGTGATCCACAGCCATCTCAACTCACCCACGCGCTCAGGCATTTGACCCCCATTAGTTCGGTTGGTTAGACCGTACGATGCCCCACTGACAACGTTGATGCCTGCCGCCAGCCGGAGTTGTGAACCGGCTTGGGATGGTCGGCGGAGGCCCAAAGAGCCATCTGGATGGGAGTGCCGTATGACGAACACCGGCAGTGCCGGCAGTCCTGCGCCGGACGATGGAATCCAGGCAAATGCGGACGACATCGTGGTGTATCAGGCTGTAGCGGCGCGCCGAATGCAGTGGGATGCGTTGCTGTGGCAGGTGCCAGCATTGAGCCTCACCGCACAGGCATTCTTGTTCACCATCGCGCTGGGGCCGGAAAGCAGCAGGTACGCGCGCGCCATCGCATCCGCTCTCGCCATCGTGATGAGTTTCCTGTCGCTACACCTGATGGCCCGGCACCGACAGGCGGAGATCACTGATGCTCACTGGCTCGCGGACTACGAGCGGCGCCGTTTCGGCGATCCGGTCCACGGACCGACGTGGGCGCAGCGCCGGAATCAGACGCCAGCAGCCCGCTGGCTGACCCGGTACCGGAGCTTCTCGGTATGGATGACGGGACTCTCCATCTTCGGCATAGCGGCACTGACTACGCTGGCGCTCGCACTGTTCGCACCGGACGTGTTGGGCTAGCGCCCCCTCCGGTGCTGCATGCCGCGATGACCAGGTAAGTTCCGCACGGACTGGCACACCGGTACTTCGGCTCCTCGTCGCTCGCTGCCAAGAGCGCCACGAGGCACACAACGTGTCATCGGACGCGAAGCGTCCCACCTGTCCAGCTGCCCGGTTACAGATGGCTGCAACACCCCGGGGTGTTGCAGCCCGTCGGCGAAGCCGACCTCTCATTGGGCGCAAGAGCCGGAGGCGACTTCCGATCTGGCCTGCCTCTGAGCGAGTGACGAACTGCGTGACAACGGGCGCGTGTACCGACGAACGCCCACGGACACTGCCCGACTCGCCGCGAGCTTAAGGGGCCATGATCACTCGCACCAAAGCAGCTCCACCCAAAGCCGCTCCGCCGACCTCACGATCACCCGGAAATTTCACCTCCGGCAAGCCCTGGACTAGGCCATTCGCGGGTCCCCCATCGCAAGTCATCGAATAGGGATTCCAACTCCCGATCGCTGGAGATAGTGAACGTAGAGTGCACCTCAAGCAACCTCCACGCCGCCCATGTGATGGAATTTTGCATGTCCCTTAGAAATCCGCCTTCGGCGAGCTTTCGCACCTCGCCGCCGTGAGCCACGACGCTCCTAACGGCATACATTTCTTCGTGCTCTTTGGCGCGTTCAGACCGCTTTTGGGGGTCCCCCTCCAGGAGGGCGTATCGCTCCTTCATAGCACGCCCCGGAAGGGCAGATTTGGATCCTAGAAGGGCATCCAGGGCCACTCCAGCAGCCAATGCGGCGTCATCCTTCTCCTCCGCCCAGTAACTATCAGCAAACCATCGAGCAGCCACGTGCAGGCGACGCAAAAAGCTATTCTCACGGGTCAAGCAGAGCTCGATTGAATTGCGAATCTCGTCAACCTTTAGCAAATCCTCCAGAGGGATTGGTTTTTCTCCACGCCATTGCGTTCCACCATTGGAGCCAACTGCGTCAATGACCAATGGTCGCGAGTACAATTCAACGGCGTCTCCCGACTCCCTGAGACCTTGCTCCACGGCGTGACGATCAAGGGTAATCCCCCGCACGCCGGGGCGATTTGTGTCGCCTCGCAGGGACCACAAATTACGTTCACCCTTGTCGCGAACCAGCATAATGGAAAGATCCACTGCCAGCTGAAGATTTCGCCTAGCTTGCGAGCGGGCCACGCCACGCTGTCCGGGCACCAATGATGCGAACCCAATGCGAGGCCCCCTGTGGCTTAGGCCTTTGATGTACTCAGCCACCCTGTCCTTTTGTGCTTGGGCGCGCCCTCCTAGTTGCTCGACTGCGCGAACGAACTCATCGTCGAATCGGCCAATGACACTCTTCTTGCCAACCCTCTGCGGTCCTCCTTCCCAAGCGATGTTGGCGACTGGGAAAACCACAAGGGCGGGCTCCGCGTACAGGATTCTCGCCAACAGGGTGCCAGCCTTTTCCTCCTTCTCGGTGCAACCAAATACGAATGCGACCAACGTCGCGACGAATCCCCACAGCTCTTTCAAATCCCATCGATCGCGAACCTGAGCTTGCTTGGAGAGTAGTTCATGCAAAGCCTCAACCTTTTCCACACCCTCAGCGGATAGTCGTACTGATCCTTGCGGCGAAGAAATGGCAGAATCTGGAGATCGCCGATAGGACTCTACGGACCACCCGTAGTCCCATGGCCTAGAATTCTCCGAAGGATTGGCGCAAGCGACAGCGGCGAGAACAAGGTCAATTGCTTTCCTGTGAATTTTCTCCATGGCTTCAGTCTCGCAGTAATTCACACTCCGAAGCATCAGGTTTATTAAATGATCTAGCTCCCGTTGTCGTCTACGGGCTCCGACACATACGGAACTGACATCAACGACGCCGGCCGGAGACGCTCATCAGGGGTGCAGTGCAGCCACAGGCCAGCTGTTGGCAGACTCGCACCCTTCCTATCGAACCCCTGAGGCGGTGCCCAGCTGCGCACGGCGGCAGGGCCGGTCCAGCAAACGAATCCGTCGGACTGGTCCAGGTGGAACGGTGAGCTGGGGCGCGTCGGGAGCCAGCCCTGGCCGAGGGCCGAGGTGATGGCGGCGGCGACATCGCTGGGCAGCACGGCAACGCTGATAGGTGTCCATCCGACACACCTCCGACACGCTCTGTGTCGGAGGTGACCTCCAACCAACTCCCGCGCAGGTCACAGGGGTTGTGCTGCATGATCGGCACAATCTCTCCGGAGCCGTGTGCGCAGGTTCGAATCCTGCCGGGGGCACCCTTTATGAGGTGCCCGAAGACCCCGCCATCAGCGCTTTAGCTGAGGACGGGGTCTTGGCGTTTGTGTGGGTGGGTGCTGTCGGAAGGAGCCTCATGACGGTGATCACGTTGTATGGCGATCAGAGGCCGGGGGCGGCGGTGGCCGTAGCGGTGCCGTAGCGGTTGGATGCCGTAGTGGAAGAGACCTGGACACCGGCCCAGCGGTGGAGGACGAGGACGCGGAGATCCTGGCTCGGCTGCTTGCCGAGGGAGTTGATCCCGATGAGGTTTGCGACAACCTGACGCTCCTGGCGCACGCCATTGACGCGGAGGGTGACGGCGCCTTGCAGAGCGGCAGTCCGCTGACTGTGCATAGCACCGCCGTGCTCCTGGCATTCGGCGCCGACCCGCAACTCCCGGGGCCTGACGGGGAAACGCCCATGGACATCGCCATTGGCTACGGGCATGACCTGGCAGTCGAGTTGTTGCAGCGGCACATCAGCGGGTGAGGCAGCGCAGGCTGCGCAGGCAGCAGAGTGGAGTGCAGGCGGTGCTCATGAAGGCGAGGAAGTGTTCGGCCTTGCGTTCGTAGCGACGATGACGGCGGCGGCGACCGATCGGCCAGGTCAGGTCAGGCCCGGTCATGGTCCGTTTTGCTACCCAACGGTGGCGGCCCAGCGATCCGGTGCCGGATGCCTCCTGCTGTTGCTAGTTGCCACGGGTGGGCGTCGTCGAAGCCCTTGTCGGCGGGATGTCCTGCACCCGCGGGGCCAGAGTCTGGCTGTCGCCAGCCGGTTCGATCCCTCAGTCTTCGACAGACCGGACGGGTAGTTGCACCGGGTCGTCCGCCTGGAGGCCGTCCCGCGTGTTGTCGGTCGTCGAGCGGCATTTCCACCGGAATGTCCACTGTTCTTCGAGGGCTCGGCGGACTCACCGGATCCCGGTTCAGGAGGGTGCCGTCGGCGTCGCGGTGGTGTCACTCGGTGTCGGTCGCGAAGTGGTCGGTGCCCAGGACCGTGAGCAGCGTGAGTTTCTCGTGGCTTTCTGTGCCCGGGGTGGCCGTGAAGATGAGGAGGGACTGGCCCTGGTCCGGTTCTAGGAGGAGTTGGCAGTAGAGGTCCAGGCGGCCGACCTGGGGGTGGATGAAGCGTTTGGTTTCGCTCCAGCGGAGGCCCACCTCGTGGCGCTTCCACAACCCGGCGAACTCGTCACTGATACGCAGCAGTTGGTCCGCCAGCTCCGCCGAGGGGGAGCCGGGGCCGTCGCGGGTGACCGCGGCGCGTAGCAGTGCGACGTTGGTTCGGCTGTTGTCGTCGTGCTGCTCGGGGTGGTAGCGCTCGCGGGCGGCCGGATCGGTGAACCAGCGGTACGTCGCGCTGCGGGCGTTGCCCGTGTACTGGGTCTGCTCGCCGAGCAGTGCCACCGCGGACGGCGTCTGCAGCAGCGTCTCGCCCAGCGGGCCCATGACCTGCGCGGTGGTGTCGGCCAGGCCGTCCATGACCCGCATCAGGCCGGGGCTCACGTGCTGGAGGCGCAGGTCACGGCGGGCGGTGCGGTAGCCGGCCAGGAGGAAGAGGTGGTCGCGTTCGTCCGGGGTCAGGCGCAGGCCGCGGGCTATGGCCGCGATCATCTGTTCCGACGGTTGCGGGCCGTCGCCGCGTTCCAGGCGGGCGAAGTAGTCGGCGGACATGGTGCACAGCTCGGCCACCTCCTCGCGGCGCAGGCCCGGGGCGCGTCGGCGTTGTCCGCGGCGCAGGCCGACGTCCTCCGGTTGCAGCGCCGTACGACGGGTGCGCAGGAAGGCGCCGAGGGACGAGCGGTCGAACGTATGGTCCATGGTCCCCATCGTTGGCCATCCTGCGCGGCTCAGCCACGACTTCCCGTTCAGTGGCCTGTCCACGACCTCCCATTCAGTGGTTCAGCAGGTCCTTCCAACGCCCGTGGTGCGGCGAGTTCACTGGCGATGCGATCACCGGTCGCCGCACACCCATAGCCGCGCAGCCACGACCCCGAAACCACTAGCCACGGAGCCAAGTCCCATGACCAGCATGCCCAGTTGGAACGCCGACGACCTCCCCGACCTAACCGGCCGTACGGTGGTGATCACCGGTGCCGGCCGCGGCCTCGGACTGATCACGGCACGTGAACTCGCCGGTGCCGGTGCCCGTGTCGTGCTGGGGGTACGCGACCCCGGCAAGGCCCGCCGGGCCGTCGACGGCCTGCCCGGCGTCTTCGACGTGCGGCCGCTCGACGTGTCGGACCTGACCTCGGTGCGCGCCTTCGCCGACGCCTGGTCCGGTGACATCGACATCCTGATCAACAACGCCGGTGTGATGGACATCCCCGCCGCGCGTACCGCCGACGGCCTCGATCTGCAGACCACCACCAACCACACCGGTCCCTTTCTGCTGACCAACCTGCTGCTGGAGCACGTCACCGACCGCGTGGTGCACGTCACCAGTGAGCTGCACAAGCAAGGAAGGATCGACCTGGACGATCTCGACTGGCGGACGCGCAAGCACAACGGGATGCAGGCCTACCAGGCGTCGAAGCTCGCTGTGGTGCTTTTCTCGCTGGAGTTGCAGCGTCGGCTGACCGGCGCAGGCAGCCCCGTACGCTCGGTGCTCGCCAGCCCCGGTATCTCCCGCACCTCGCTGGCGGCCCAGTCCCGGTCGAACGTCGTCAACCGGTTCACGTTCCTCACCAACACCCCGGAGCGCGGTGCGCTGTCGGTGCTCTTCGCCGCCACCGAGGACGTACCCGGCAACTCCTACGTCGGGCCTGACGGCCTGGGCGGCTTCCGGGGCTCCCCGGCCATCCGCAGGCAGAGCAAGGCCGGCCTCGACGCGGACCTGGCCAGCCGGCTGTGGGACGCGACCGCCGACCTCGTCGGGGCGGTCGCCCGACGAGCCATGTGAAGAGTTGCCTGGAGGCCGCCGACCACGCCGAGATCTACGTACCTCACGGTTGTCCGGAACAGAACGGCGCCGCCGCCGGCATCGAGCTCGATCCCGCGACCGTCGGCGGCGGGCAGTTCGGGGCCAGTCCGTCCCGGCCGGCAGTGCGGGAAGCCCGCCCGTCCGTGCGGCGGGGCCCGGAACCCCGTACTTGGCGGCCGTCTCCAGCACGAGCGGTTCGTCGATCGCCGAATCGCTGAATCGCTGAATCGCTGGCATGCTCGCGATCGTGCCATGGGTCGCTGGCCGGCCGGTTTATGCCGTCACGTCGCGGATCGCGGATTCGCGGATCGCAGAACACTACCGACTCGGCCAGGGGCCCTGTCGTCGACAGGCGCGTACCCGCAACCTCCGAAGATCCCCTCAGGCTTGGGCCGCCAGCAGTGCCAGCTCGTGGCCGACCGCGTCCGCCAGCCTTCGGGCGGCTCCGCGCTCCGCGTGGCTGACCACGGCGAGTGTGACTGTGCGGCCGCAGGCGACTGCCCCGAAGTTCACGGTGCCCGGCTTGTGCAGCGGTGGGAGTGCGGCGATCCGGAGCAAGGGCCTGTGGTCCAGGGAGCATTGGGGATTCCGCCACTTGAGTGCTGTCGTGCCGACCGCGGCGTAGGCGGGTGAATAGCCTCGTGCCGCGAGGGGGCCGAGTACCCACGGCCCCATACGGTTCGCCGCCTCGACGATGCGGGTGACGTCGTGTTGTTCCCGGCCCCGCGAGCGGACCCCGGTGAGCAACTGCCGGCAGGCCGTCAACCGGGCGTGGGGAGTTGGCGTGTGCGACGGCAGCGGGACCCGTACGGCCGAGACGATGTTGCCCAGCTCATGGGCGGTTTCCCGGGTGCGCAGGTCCACCGGGATCGATGCCTGGACAGGTGTCGCGTCCGGGCCGTCGGCCGTGCCGGTGTGGCCGTAGGCGGAGCGCAGCGCGCCCGCGGCCCAGCACAGGAGCAGTTCACTGAGGGTCGCCCCGGCGCCGGACGGCAGGGATCGTGCGGCTCGTACGCTCTCATGGTCCAGTTCGGCGAGTGCCACTTCCGGGTGTGCCACCTCCGGGTGTGCCACTTCGGGGTGTGCGGCGCTGTCACGCGGTCCGGGAAGGGGCCCGCCGGGGCGGAGTTCGGCGTGCAGGGCGCGGATCAGCCGGGCCAAGTCGATCGGCCGGCCCGGCTCCTGGCGGGGTTTCGGGAGCAGGCTGCCCGGCTCCTGACGGGGCTTCGGGAGCAGGCTGCCCGGCAGCTCGGCGGGGCCGTCCAGCAGCAGCCGGAGGAGCGTCACCAGCGAGGTGCCGTCGAGCAGAGCGTGGTGGGCGAGCAGGACGAGGGCGAATCCCCCGCCCGGTACGCCGCGTACGGGCAGCAGGCGCCACGGCGGTGAACCGGCGGGCATCGGCCGGCGCAGTTGCCTGGCGAGCAACTCGTCGAGGGTGCCCGCGGGGTTGGTTGGGAAGGTGCCCGCGGGGTTGGTTGAGAGGTTGGCTGCGGGGCTCGTTGCGGGGCTGCCTCCGTGGTTGCCCTCGGAGTTCGCGTCGGGCCCTTCTCCGACCGGCCCGACGACTTCGGCGACCTCAGCGCCCTCAGCGCCCTCAGCGCCCTCGGAGACCTCGGAGACCTCGGAGACCTCGACGACTGGCAGCACATGCTCCGCCGCGTCGAAGCCGTCGGTCACCGCCCAGCGAGGGCGGCCGGTCAGACGCCGGTACCCGTTCGGCGGCGGCTCCAGGACCAGGCGCAGCCGGGTCTCGCCGCCCCAGCGTTCGGCGACCCGGGCGCGCAGCGTGCCAGGATCGGGCAGGTCCCCGGCGAAGAAGGCGACCAACCCCACGGTCTCGGCCAGTCCGTTGCGGGTGAGCAGCTCGTCCACCAATGAGAGATCAATATAATGATCCACTAATATCTCCGCCCTTGAATTTTGCGGGACAGTCGCCGACGCATAATATTGCTCAGCATTATGCAAGAAGAGCTGCGGTCGAAATCCCGACCGAATTTCGCCCACACCTTCGTCGGCACACTCGGGCTACGACTCGACAAAGCCGAGGGGCGACGCACCAGGGCCGCGGCCTGGCTCGGAATGGTCACCGTCTACTATCTCGTCGATCTGACGGTCATCCATTCATCCGGAACAACCACCGGGGCGTCCGGAGCCATGCTTCGCGAAGTATCCGTGTGGTACGCGGTGACGGTCTGGATGGTCTATTACGGCGGAATCATCGTCGTCCTGGGGACGCCCACCAAACGGTGGCTGACCGATCGCTTCGGAGAGGAACGCGCCTATCTGGCGTATGAAATCGTCCTCGGGGTGGTATTCCTCAACCAGGGATTTTCCCAGGCCGTTCTGATGTACGCGTTCGGCAGCAGTTTCCCGGCCGCCATCCCGGTGTGGCTGACCTGGTCGGCGGGCACCGTCCTCATTCTGGTCGGCACCACGTTCAAACTCTGGTCGGCCCATCTGGCGGGGCTCGACACCTTCTACTGCCGGGACATGTTTCTCGACCGCCGTATCGACCGCTCGGACGAGTCCGACGAGAGCGGGCTGGTGGCCTCCGGCCCGTACCGCTATTTCCGGAACCCGATGTACGGCATCGGTACGGTGCACGCGTACGGGTTCGCCCTCTGGTGCCGGTCGGTCGAAGGCCTGGCCGTCGCGGCGTTCTTCCAGTGCAGCATCTATCTCTTCTACGCAGTCGCCGAGCGTCCGTTCGTCAACCGGGTCTATGCGCCGTGCGCCCGCTCGGCCGCCTGACCCTGGGCTATCTCGCGGTGGCCGCCTGCCTGGTGGCGGTGGGGCCCGGCGAGGTGCGCGGCCGGACCGGTGTGCTGCTGGGCTTCTGCGGGTGCGCTGTGCTGGTGGTCGCTTGCACGGAGTTGGCCCGCCGCCGTCCGACGAGCCGTCTGTCGGCCTTTGCCATCGTCGGTTGCCCTCTCGTACTGCCGCTTTTCCTGTATCCGGCGGTCGACCGCTACGCGCTGGTGCTGCGGGGCCGGTTCCTGGATGCCGAGGTCAACACCTGGGAGGCGCGGGTGTTCGGCGCTCATCCCAATCTCGTGCTGGACGGGCTGGCCTCGCGGCCGCTGACCGAATTCATGATGGCCAGTTACTTCTCGTTCTATCTCTTCGCTCTGCTGCCGCCGCTCTGGCTTGTGTTCCGTGATCGCGCAGCCGACGCGGAGCGCTATCTCTTCGTTCAGATGCTGGCCGTTTACCTGTGTTACATCGGTTTTCTGCTGGTGCCGCTCCGCGGTCCGGTTTCCGCCCTGGACGACGCATTCGACTCGTCTTCTCTCGCGGGTTACGTCATGACCGGAGTACAGGCCCGCATCATGGCTCATGATCCGGCCGGTGCCTGTTTTCCATCCGCCCACGTGGCCACCGCATGGGCCGGTCTGCTGGCCATGCGCCGGATCATCTCCGTGAAGGCGTTCCGCGTCTTTCTTCCGCTCATCCTGTGTATTTCCGTATCCGTGGTCTACAACCGCTATCACTATCTCAGTGACGCGGTCGCCGGAATCGCCGTGGCCCTGTTCGCCACTTTCTCCGCCACCGCCCTCGCCCCATGGCTCGCGTCCCGTATGTCCCGCACTGTTCCTCGCCACCGGAGTTCACCCCGTGGATATCTTCGAAAAATGCCGTGACTTCAACCCCGCCCGGCTGTACGGAGCGCGCGGCAGCCGGGTCTACTTCCGCTCACTGCAACCGTCCACTCGTCAGGGTGAAGTGGAGATCGACGGGCGCTCGGTGGTGATGGCCGGATCGAACGACTATCTCGGCCTGGCCGGTGACCCCCGGCTCGCGGAAGCCGCCGTCCGCGCCGTGCGGCGCTACGGCACCGGCTGCTCGGGAGCCCGGCCGTTGTCCGGCACGCGGGACATCCATGAGCGGCTGGAAAGTTCCTGCGCCGCTTTCCTCGGCCGGGAGGCCGCCGTCCTCGCCCCCTCCGGGTTCCAGACCAACCTGCTGCTCGCCGGTCTGATGGGTAAGGACGACGTGGTCCTGGGCGACCGGCACAACCACGCCTCGCTGGTCGACGCCGTACGGCTGTCCGGTGCGGGCTACCACCGGTTCCGCCGGAGTGATGTGGCGCGGGCGGAGCGGTTGTTCGCCGAGGCCCGCCCCGGCGCCGGGCGGATCATCGTGACCGACGGGCTGTTCTCCATGGAGGGCGACCTGTGCGACCTGCCCGGCATCACCGCGCTCGCCGCTCGCCACCAGGCCCGGGTGGTCGTCGACTGCGCCCATGACGTCGGCCTGCTGGGCGCGACGGGCCGGGGTGCACCGGAGCACTTCGGCCTGGAGGACCGGGTCGACCTGGTCACGGCGACCTTCTCCAAGAGCCTCGGATCGGCCGGCGGGGTGCTGGCGGGTCCGGCCGAGGTGATCGACTTCGTCAGGTGGCGCGCCCGGGCGACGGTGTTCACCGCCGCCATGGCGCCACCCGTCGCGGCGGCGGCACTGACCGCACTGGACATCGTCCGGACCGAGCCCGAACGGCGAATCCGTGCGCTGGACGTGGCCGAACGCATGAGCAACGGGCTGCGTGCGCTGGGCTACGACACCGGGAGGTCGGTGAGCCCCATCATCCCGGTCTCCGTCGGGGACCAGGACCGGTGCCTCGCGCTGTGGCACCGGCTGCTCGACGCGGGCGTCTACGTCAACCCGGTCGTCTCGCCCGGCCGGCCGGTGGGCCAGGAGATCCTCCGGGTCTCCTTCACCCCGGTCCATACCGACGCCCAACTCGACCGGGCGCTCGACGCCTTCGCCACGGCAGGACGCGCCGAGGGTGTCATCCCCCGCACCCCGCCCGGCTCCTGGACCCCC
>Ga0307514_10001636_pt1 | contig 26140 bp, 26 predicted proteins | sample 16_EM_MG_FD_203088 | JGI IMG/M metagenome (GOLD analysis project Ga0307514, IMG submission 203088) | Populus trichocarpa ectomycorrhiza microbial communities from riparian zone in the Pacific Northwest, United States - 16_EM | ecosystem: Host-associated > Plants > Roots > Unclassified | place... | reverse complement strand
CCCAACTCCCGAGGAAGAAACCTAGTCACGGGTTTGCTCCCGGGCGCCGGAAGAAGGTCAAATGGGCAGTCGTAATACTTGCGATAGTGCTAGTGGCATCATTTGTCATTAGTGGGTTCTTCCCGTCACCAAGGAGGCAGGGATTGGTTGGCGATTTGCCTGATGGTGTGAGTGATGGGGAAGGGGAAAAAAGAATTGAAGGATAGAGGATGGAATAGGGGGGCTTCAGGAGGGTACGATCAAAGAGCTTTGGAGATGGATATATTGGAGCCCAAAACAAGGAGGGGCACTGTGGTACTGTATGAAGCGGCTACCAGGTATCATTCGATACATCATTGTTTCAATTGAATAGCCCCAAATTACGAATTGCTGATATTCATACGCATAATAACTGCTTCTTGACTGAGTCATGATATAAAACACTTCTCGTCCATCTACTCCACCTCACACCTAACTCACAGTGCTGCTCCCCCCCATCCCCCCCCAATCCTCAAATAAATCTGCTAAAAACATATCCTCACAGGCCGCCATGTCTGGCACACCCATTGAGTATGTGCTCTCATATGCATACAAGCTTAGGTTCCTGAGAAATGGCCACAGTATCTGCTGCATAATCTGTCCATCAGCGGCCGGGAGATTAGGCGTGCTTCCAGCAGACACTGAGACTGCAGCCACTGCCACTCTCTCAAGATTCCGAACACTCTGGTGGGACAACCAGGGACGCTTTGGGGTCCCAGGGGTCACTGTTAGCTCCGGGGTGTCCCTGTTTTGTACTTGCTGCGATACCACCCCAGTAGTAGATAGCGCAGACGTTGAAGATGTGGTAGTGGTTCCTGTGGTGGTGGTTGTAGTGGTGGTGGTGGTAGAAAAGCTGGCGACTTGGTCTGTGAGAGCTGTCGGATACCAGTTTGGTGGATGGTAGACTGCCTCGATGGTATCCGTAATGAACAACCACTCCGATAGCTGGAACTCGTCGGGGGCAATGACAAGAAGTGTGTCCAGTAGTTTACATGCCTGTAGTAAGGAGAACTCTGTGTAATCTGAATCCTCTTCTGGTAGTAAGGAGGATAATGCCGATTGGAGCTCAGTGTTGATGAGAGGCCAGAAAGAATTGAGATGAATTGGTGACATGCGGAGGATGAGTGCTCTCAGGACAAGGTACACATCAGCACGAGTGGCTGATGATGGCGAAGTCACAGGTGTCGCATTCAAGAGCTCCACAATAGAATCTTCGATCTCCTTCAAATTTACGACGAAGTTGTCTGTGTCGGCTGCAAATATCAAGCATGCTATTCTGCGAAGGTTCAGCTGGGTCTTGCGGTCTGCTTCTGTTCTCGCTGAAGTAGCACCTACGCCAAACAGCACTCCAGCAGTAGTAGGAGGTGTGATTTTTTGGAGTAAATCCGTTAGCCTGTCCCTATCTCCGAGAATCCATTGCCGGAGTAAGGGTACCCAGCACTTCTTGACTAAAGGTACAGAGGATGAGAAGAATTTTGAATCGTTGAATGCATCCGAGAGGTCTTTCTTCCAGACCTTCTGAGAGTTCGATATTCGAGTAAGCTGATAGAATAGATCCAAAAGACCGGAAGACACATTCTGAGGGAACACTTTGGAGCGAAACATTGGCCCAATCAAGCTTGTTGAAATAGTTGAGGCAGCTGCAAGCACCCGCTCTTGCTCAAGAAGAACCTTTCTCAGCTGTGGTACCACCAGGGTGAGGATATCTACGAGATTATCCCCTGACTTCGGACGAACCCAATCACCCTTCCCACCCCCATCCATGTCCTTTTCAATGGGTATAAGTGGCTCTATCACATTTGTGTTGACAGGGCGGACAGTGAAGACGGCAGTGAGCAGTCGTAAGAATAGATCCTAAAAGAGGGGAGGGGGGTTAGACTTGTGTCATAGTGCTCAGAGGGTAGATAGTGCATACTCCTAATTCCTTCCGCATCTTCTTTTGCTCCCCAAAGTTGGTATTATCCACTTTCTCCCCCAGTATGGATATGAAGTGGAGCAAGCTTGGGAGAGACTGCCGATGGGGGAAAGGATTGGCAAGGACATCTTTGAGGAAAGCCATGCAATCCATCCATATCTCATCCATTGCATCATCTTCCAAGGACAGAGCATATTGTACTAAAAACACCACTATATCAAGATCATTGATTTCCGCAGTTAGTGTGGACTTGCGGAAAGGCTCCAGGGCAGAAGGGTTAGTTCGGCTGTAGATAGCATTAAAGATTGCTGGAACAGTGAATTTTGGCCGAGATCCATCAAGCACATTGACCAGCTTGAAGACCGAATCCGCGCGTGAGGTATCCGTCTTGCCCAACCCAACCCAGAGTTGGATGAGGGTTTCTAGGCATTCTAGGGTCTCCGCTGCGAACATGTGTTCCAGTATCCTCCTCGACCGCGCACGAAGCTTCATAGATGTATACCCAAATGACAGAAGGGACAATGAATCAAGGGCTGAGCTATTTTCGTTGTCACCCCAAGACCATATATTATAACAGATCCGGACGGTATCTTGAAAACAAAGCAGAACGGTTAATCGATTATTGGCTGCAGCATTTCTTGCCTGTGGTGTTTCCTGAGCAAAAACTCCGGAAACCATGTTCCCAAAGAATCCTGCTCCCTCATTAGGGGTTTTGGGATTGGGATTCCTAACTTCCTCTGTCATAAGCTTATCATGCGCGGCCGCAAGTATCTGCTCCAGCCCATTTAGTAATGATACAAGGGTATATTCAGATGAAGCAATGAGACTCGTGGCACCATCAGTATACAGAGACTTCAGAACGTCAAAGTTCTTTCGTATTTGTTCAACGATACACTCAACTAAGGGTATCAGGATCTGGAAAATGACTTCCGATAATAGGGGAAGGCATTCCGCAAGGAAACCGACCCAGCTCTCTAAGACGGGTCGGCTGCTGGGTGAGGAAAATCCACCTATCAAGCATTTCACCAACTGCGCTGGTGGTATAGGCTGGGGAACTGGGTTAGGTCTCTCCGCGTCACCCAACGACAGCGAGAGCCTTGTGCTCTTAGGACCAGGCTCTAGTGACGGTCGTCTCGCGTTGTTTAAAGGCGACCCAGAGCGCAACAAACTTAATTTCAGAGCAGCAAAAATGACATCTAGAAGGGAAACTTGAACATAAGTATCGGGGCTGTCGAGCAGTGATATCAGCCTTGCAATCAACATGGTTTCAAGCTGCAGACTGGCTAGGGATTCGGCAGCAGGGCTGAGCAAGAGTTGATGAAGGACTGAAAGAGCCATCTTATGGAGTTTTGAGACTGTATGAAGGCTGCAGGGGTCTTGACCCTCTCCGTCAATTGCCGCTATAAGTAATTGTACGAGAGCACTCTGCACAGTTGGCTCCTCATCTAGTCCGTCTGCGAGATGTCAGTATTCGAAGATGTGGAGCAGTGAAGCACACATACAGTTTTTGAGTTGTCTGGCAACAAACTCATCGGTGACAATCACTTTGTCCTTCGCAATAGATGCCACTGCCGCCTCTGTTGAGTATCTCAAAACATTGGATAATGTCTGGAGATAATAGGAACACACATCCAAGTCGTCCACTGGAGTAAACTTATGGCGATGGTTAGGATTACCATTGGCATCCCGCATACCAGGATTCCGTAGGAACTGGAAGCTCAAAAGTTTTTTAAAGAATAAATTAAACAACCTATTGGCACAATTAGCGAAACTATTTCGAGAACCAGGCAAATATCTCACATACTTTGCAGTTGCCTGGAGGTTTTGGAGCCATCCTCGAGCGAATATATGCAATTCAGTTCCCTCTTCAACAAGCGAGTCCAGAAAAAGGAATAGTGGCCTAGTGAGCATCACTTCATAATTCGTATGTCCTATGCTATGGGTCCACAAAACTGAAAACTTTCTTCCTGATTTTGCTGGACGAGCTACATAAATTCCACGAATCTCCTTGCTCGTCATAAATGTAGAAATTGCTGCCTCAACCCGTCTGTCATTAAGTACATCTTGGAGGCTCCAGAGAGACTTAACAGCCTCCACATGATACTTTGGAGTATCTGGTGATAGAAAAGCCCATAACTGCTTGACTATGGGGAAAATCAGGTCATCTATGGACCTTTGGCTGAGGTATCCATTACCACACAGTGATGTTATGACCTGTGTGGAGCCGTGTAAGGTGGGGAATGTGATATTCTCCACTGAAAAGGCGTCCACAATAGCCTTTATAAGGGGGACGTCATCCCAATCCGCAATCCTGGGAACCTTCTTAAGAACTTGCACCATCAACCTGTATCGAATCCCTGAATCGCCTTGTCGGGATGTAATTACCTCACGAACAACGTGCGAGATTTCACGAACCAGCAGTTCTCCAATGACACCCGCAGAGAACGGGACCGGCGCGCTTGATTTGATGGACTGGCGAGAGTAAAACTTATCTATCGCTGGTAAAATAGCCTCGCCCTTGACGCCCGAACTATTACCCCCATCTTTTGGAGCGTGAAACGCCCGCTGTGGGATGAGCTCCAAAAGGCTCTCCACTAAACCGAAGCCATTGGCTAATAGCTCTGATTCACCTTTGTGAGCCAGCTCACGTAACATCACTAGCAATGCCAGGACAACCAACGGAGCATGCACCACAACCATCTCTTCTTCACGGACATTGAATGTTCGTAAGATGAAGTCCACCAACTCCAGTTTTTCCATTGGACCTTCACCAGTATGATTAGAGCCTGTCATTGCAGAAGCTATGCTTTCATGTATTACCCCCCAAATCAAGTGAGGTTCCACTCCATCAAAGAACATGGCCCCAGACCTCATCACTTCCTGGTAATGTTCATGTAATGCTGGGGCTTTCTGGTAGGCCTTTATGGAGCGAATAATAGGAAGGAATAGGTCTGAGACCACCACTCCCCCTATTTCCCATCTGTCCATCAAGGAAAGACATATCCTAGCCGGTCGGACTCTTTCTAATGGCTCCACCCTGTTGGAGTCAATCATCTGCCGTAACCCCTCTACCAACCCATGGAGCCCATAATTATGGAAGTAATCCGTTCTGAATTGAGCATTTGGAGATTGTTGGCCCTGAAATTCTGGACCTAGGAACCAAACCCACAGTCGACGATTGAGTGACATATCCCTGCGCAAAACGACACCTGCAGCGGAGGTAATCAGGAATTGCAAATCTGAAGGACTAGAGAGCCTAAAAATCAACGGAAGTAATTAGATATACTCATATTTATAATAAACGGCCTAAAGTATCAGGGTAACTTACTTCTGAAGAATTGGTGATGAAAGCGGTAGACTTTGTACAAGAAGGTCCAGAAACCCTCTTTGCACCAACAAATTTTCATCATGCAGACCCGCGCTGAAGCTTCGTAATAACAAACCTGGCTCGGGACTAACCAATGCGGATGTAAGTGCTTCCTCGTCGTCCAGTTTAGGCAGCTTTCTCGTCAGAAATGCCAATGCCCCCTGTCTTCTAGTATGAGAGGTTATGGTTGCTAATAGGAAACATTGCCAGAAATATGTATCTTCTCCAACAGCTGTCCTGATAGACTCCAGTAAATTGAATGTTTCGTCGAAATATTCACCTCCCTCCTCATCAATCCCGGGCAGCAGTGCCAATATGAGTGACTTCAAAGCTGGTCTGAGCTTCCGCCCTAGAGGAAGATAGAAGGTCTCCAAGAGGCTCAGGAAATGAGGTTTGACAATAATTGAAGCATAGGACAGAACCGGCATCAGTCCCGGCGTCCATATAGTCAAGTCATTGGCTAAGCCATCCCGCTACATCGCCCATAATAGCGAGGACAGCATAAATCAGCCCCAGCATTCTTAAATAATCCCTAGGAGCAATCCGGAACGAGAACAGGGTAATTCTCACCCCGATCAAAGAAAATATGTACGAATAGACCTCAATCGTCTTTTGGTGAACCCCAGATGGGAGTCGAGAGTTGAGACATTGTGCCAATCGCTTTGACACCAAGACTCGCTGAGGGATTTGTGGAAATGTAGGGTATGACTGTAGCGCCTATTTTGGGGACACTGGTCAGCATCTTCCCGTGCCATGGGAAGCTTGACGAGGTAATACCTTCAGTAACCTCCCCAAGAACGAAATATAGTCGGCCCATTCTTGCAGCGCATGCGCTTCAAAAAGCACCAACGCTTTCTCTATATTTGTGGTATATCTTTTATACTTTGGATCCTTCCGAGCAATGTCTCCTGGCCCCGGTTGAGCTTGTTAGCTCAAATCCACTGATTTCCACTCCAGTCCACTGAAACGTCAAGCTGCATACCATCATCATTCCTCCTTCTGGGCGCAGGTGAAGACCTCCCAGAGCTCAATGGTGAAGAAGGCGTCTCCCGCCGAATTCCTGGCTCAAGCGACATTGAGATATAATGAGTGCTGCTTTCCTTTGCGGCTTAAACAAACCTAGATTACAAGAAACCTCGCTTGTGACTAAGCTAGCTGCGGCTCTAATAGTCCCAGGCACGTTATAGTACCCCCCACCTATACAACACCCCGCCATTATCTCCTTCAGCAACATCACTATGGATACCCTCGTAGCTCAATATACAGAACCAGTTTATGACGACGAGATATACGATGGTGAAGACGCTCAGCTCACTCGGGTTACCAGTCCACCCACAGCGAACCTGAAGTTTGCCCTCCCTCCAATCGCACATGTTCGTATAGCTCCTGTTACAGCTTCAAACAACATACGATAGTGTTTTCTGTTTAACAGTAATACCTGAGACGCTGACATTTAAAACTATCTCTCGCACGTAGCCCTCGGCTTTCCTCCGAGCAGTAACAGACGACCATGCGAACGCAGACTGTCCCATAAAGATTGCCCACGGTACTACCACATTAGCTTTCCGATTTCAGGGAGGAATCATCGTAGCCACCGACTCCCGTGCCACTTCTGGAAACTGGATTTCAAGTCAGACCGTCAAGAAGGTTATCGAGATTAAGTTAGAAACCCCCCCCCTACTATCTTTACATTCTAAGCTAACGTTTCTACCCCCCGGCCCAGTGACAAAATGTTGGGAACCATGGCCGGTGGTGCTGCCGACTGTCTATTCTGGCTCAGCTACCTTGGCATGGAATGCCGCCTTCACGAGCTCCGTCACAAGCATCGAATCTCCGTTGCCGCCGCTTCCAAAATCCTTTCCAACATCGTTTACAACTACAAAGGCATGGGTCTCTCCATGGGAACTATGATTGCTGGTGTTACCCCGCAAGAAGGCCCCGCCCTCTACTACGTCGACTCCGATGGGACACGACTCCAGGGCAACCTCTTCTGTGTGGGTTCAGGTCAAACATTCGCATACGGTGTTTTGGATGCAGAGTATTCCTATGATTTGAGCACGGAGGATGCATTGGCACTGGGAACTAGAAGTATTCTTGCTGCTACCCACAGGGATGCTATGTCTGGTGGATATGTCAATCTTTACCACGTTAAGGAGGAGGGATGGGTCAAACACGGGTTTACAGATACTCATAGCATTTTCTGGAAAAGGAAGCTTGAAACAGGAGAGTTCTCGAATGTTACGGTTGATTTTTAAAAAATCGCTGTGGTGTCATACAAGGGCTGCATCAGAATGACTACATACCAATATAACTAGGTTCGGGATATACTGATCCATGTATGTGATTCTACGGTTTATACACACAAACTGTGGTATCCTTTCCAATATATTAGATTGAGTTTAAGCCCCACCCAACCAAGTGTAACTCGAACAAAAATCACCAATTTAGGCAACCCCTACTCAGTTAAGTGCCAAGTAGTAGGTGTTGAAAAGGTCATAATCCATCTGAACATTCACTTCCAAAATATCCGCTAGAAACTCCACTCCTCGGCTCTAGTTAACGATTGCCCGCGGATGTCTCCACCCCCAATATTTGAATATTCCTAACTCATGAACCTCCCCACACCCTACAGTGTATGTCCCCTACCAGGAATTCCACAAGAATTCCAGCTTTAGCCGCACATCCTTCCCCGCTCCCTCCCCTCAGCTCTATTGATGCGCCTGTGGCGCTTGGCTTGGTGGATCATACCTCGTATCAACACTATGCCGGCTCGGCGGATCATATTTCGTATCCACACTATGCCTCGGCGTACTTCCCACCACGGGCAACCCCTGCCCAGTGGGGGGGTCATACCTTGTCTCAATACTCTGCCTAGGGGTATACTGCGCCATCTGTGGCCCACCATACAGCGAGCCACTCCTCGACTTAGCAATAAAGTCTCCAACTCCATCATAACCAACCCTACTCTGCTTTTTCTCCGCCATGATCTTCTTATACTTATGCAACTTCCACCACCCAATACCCAATGAAATAGCGGCAATCACCACAATCACTGCCATTGCAATCCCAATAGCTGCCGCCTTGGGCAGTGCTTTAGATTTGGTGGTAGTGGATTGCTGCTTTTGTTTTGTTATCGTGGTTTGTGTGTCGACGTTGGCAACGGATTGGGGCTTGGGTTTTTTGTTGTTCCCGTGGTTGCGGTTCTGTCCTTTCGGAGCTGTACCGTCGGGTTCTTCAAAATCGGGCTCATCATCCGTCGTATCTTTGGTACTGCCCTTCTTAGGAGGTTTTTCATCCTTTCCTTGCTGAGTAAAGGTCGAATGGGGAACAATAAGGTCGAAACTCGGACTGTAGTTGTAATTTCCAGTCTCATCGTCGATGATTTTGAGCCCATACTTGTATCCCGCCTTCATCGTACTCGAGTCCTCGAGCCAATCTCCAGTAAGCCATATATGGGTGCCAGTATTCTTGATATGATCTGAGCATAGAGTATGAGCATATAGATCATGAATGACAAAGTCTCTGAGGCGCGACAAACCTGCAATAGTCTCACACTCTTCCATATCATCTGGGGCTTTGCCTTTCAACAACTTGAGACTAATAGTCGAATTCGTATCAGGCTGTGGAGATAAGTTCAGCCACTTCAAAATATCCAGAATTGGGCCCCGAGGAAACGTACATCCCACTTTATAAACACTGGCCAGTAAGTATCAACTTTAGGTCCAAGAGGCTCTCTAATTGCATTTTTATCAAATTTCTTTCCACCCCTGGCTTCAATCTGACCCGCAAGCGTAAGTCGAAGTAATACCGCTACCAGGGCAATAGAGGGGAACGAAGGGTGCCACATTTCTTTTGAGGCCCCCGAGAAATTGCCCCAAAAATGACCAGCCGAAATTATAGAAAAGGCTATCAAAGCAATAAAATAATGTCGGATTTTTCTCAGTCCTCTGAAGGGATCGGCACTCTGGCAGCTGAGTGGGAAGTTGAACAAAAACTACTGGCGCTCACATTGGTTATAAACTGCTGCACTAAAGGAAGCCTCTCAGCTGCAGTATGGCTGACAGCTAAGCCTCTGCATACCCGGTGTAAGTTAAAGAAAATGATAGTTTGTTTCTGTCGTGGTTACAGACTACCTCCTCCACATGGTGGGACTTAAGCGTCTCAGCCGCAGTAGTCTCAGTACCTATCTGGCGGGCTAGAGTAGTCTAAGGTCTTCGGATACAGCTTAGTACTGTACTATTTTTGAGAGAATAGCTTCACGTGATATACACATGGATGGAGAGTGCTACAGACTAACTACACTGCTCCCCGCCACAGGTGGGGTCGTGCACCAACAGAGAAATATCGACAAGGAGTCTTAGACATTCGCTAGGCTGGTTAGGTACCCCCACGGGGGCTTAGGTATACGAGACTAGATCCAATCCATGGACTAATATGATGGACTACACTACTTACTGGTTGACTGGCCTCCTTCGTGTGCAGAGTACATAGTTGACTGGATGAGACTAACTAAGTAGATGCTCTCCGTCTCATAGCCACGGGCTCCCCCTTGAGGGGAAAAGACGTATAGACTTCAAAAAAAAAAAAAAAAGTAGATGCTCTACAATACCTAGGTGCGGCAAAAATTGGGCCACTCTTCAAGTACGGTAGTCTGGTTGCACTACCTACCCCTCTTCAACTACCTAGTGTCTTGGCAGCTTGTGTTGTACCATCATGAGTTACCATTATTCGATTCCTGAAATCGGTTGATGTATGCCAGAATAAAAATTATCTGGCCCGGGGCTCACTTATTCTTGTCAATCGGAGTGACATTAAGCACGTTTTGGTAGCACGGAGTAGGTTCTTTGCTTCCTTCCTAATAATCTGGAAACGATGTCGATGGGTACTGGCCATAAAAGAATTGTGTCACCCCTATGTCCTTACATAGGCTTGTGTTAGAAATATACCCAATCTAGTAGGACGAACTGCTTCAATTCATCCATGGCTGAGTCCAAACCCCAGAGCCTGATATGATGTTCTTCCGTTGAAGTGATAGAAAAGTCCAAGCTGGATATATTTTGAAAATTTATTGCAGTTCATGTACTGTAATGCGTCTGCTCCGGCTTAGAGCTGCAACAAATTATCCGAACCTTAAAGTCTCAACTGAGGGCTGGGTCTCCCCTGCTGGCCAATAATAGCTGTTTTTTCCCGCACGCAAGTCAGCCCTACCGCCTAAGAAAAAGAGAAGCATAGGTGTAGTATCGGATTCAATTCATGTTACTTAAATGCTGAGTGGCTATGTGAGAAATGGGGTCGGACTTACTGCACCAGAATCCGCCCACACAGCATACTTCCTCAATTTGACTTCCCTCACACAAGGCTCCCTTTCTGTTTCCCCTTCGGCATAGTCGAGCACGTACGCAAACTTCTCGTCCCAGCTTTTTCCCGTCTTCTTATATGTCCACCTAGCTTTCCCCTTCACTCCAACACGCAGCTTGTCTTCGTCGACGAACCAATCCCCGAATTTCATGTCTTGGAAGCTTAGATTATCGGCAACCATCTGAAAATATTCCCCTATTTCTTGATGCCCAATGTATTCTCGACCGAGCCAAGGTGCAATACTAGGGTGGCCATGCTCGATGGCAATGGCTTCGTGCTCGGTGAAGAAATCGAGAAGCTCTGGAATCGGTTTCCCTTGAGCAAAGGCTTCACATAGCTCTTTAGCTGCGGCAATGAGCATCTTCTTCATTTTGATTGAGATCTCTTTGGATGTGAGTATATAGTTAAGACCTTAATCTGTGAAGGATGAATCTTTATTGTCTTGTCTGCCAAGCGAGCTATGTCATACTTGCAGGTGACTAATAAGATCGACTGGCCGGTTTAAGACTACAGTATAATAGTGGTTACATTTGGAATCAAAGGGGAATCATTCTAGGAATACTCCGTAGACATCATTTAACGAGACAGAGCTTCCACGTTATGAGCCCAGTAGCGTTTCATTTTTTACTCTACAGGCAAACCTGGCAGAAATCCAGCCAATCCGTTCACTATAACCAGGTCTCACTATAGAGAGGGATCACGTGAGGTACCATTGGCTACCTATATATATGCGATCGGACCACCTATATATGACCGGGGTCAACACGCTAGCTATTTTCGGAAATCCTGGAGCTAGGCAATCGAATTCGAAACAAATTACGCTCTACAACATGGCAGCCCTCATGTTCTGCCAAAACCAACATATTACCCAATACCTCCAGTATACGATATGACCTCCCCGTCTACCAGTACCCCCCCCCTCCCCCCCCCCCTAACCCACCATATAGGTTGAATATCAGGCAGGTGAGCCGAGGAGCATGAGGAGGCCTTTATCAAGCAGCTTTATTTATAGTAAAACCGCTCTTATAGCAGCAGCCTACAATATAGTGAAGTATCATGCTATCAAATAAGCCATTCACCACTGTAAAATGTGCTATTTTGAGAATTCGCTAATTTTCCTTGATTTATGCTACCTTGAACCTCCTGCTCTCAATCCGCTGCAAATACTTTTTTATTCATAGTACTCTCAACCGCCATGAAGAGGCTTCCAATAGCACCAATATATCTCCGCATTAAAGACCACCGCCCTCCCCAACAACCCCCCCACCGCACCCCCTCTACTACCCCCATAGGCCGAATATTGAACAGATCGGCCTAAAACTACTAGGGCCTTTACCTAACTTCTATATTCATGTTAACTTAGCAGCGAAGGAGGGGAAGCAGGGTTGGAAGATCTCAACTCGGGGCAATAACTTCTAAATGTACAATTCGAGGGTTTTTATTGAATCCAACCAACGTATGCAGAGTGTATTAGGAAATAGGCGACCAGGTGATATTTATAATATTGATGAGACCACATTCCAGTACGTAGTATACAAGAAGATGATATAAAGCATGGCTATGTATGGGTATAGATATAATCTACGCCCAAGAGGCGAGAAAAAGATTAAGACAGTTTTTTTTATGGTGATCCCATAAATATAAACTCAGTTATCAACAAATACAAGCAACCACTAGTGCAGCTGGTATCAATATTGTGAACTTGCCAGTCTACTATTATTATAAGACCGCTTGGATGCAAGTTACGGTGTGGTACTATTTTTTACACCAGTTTAATGAGCAGATGCGTGTCATATTGTCCCTATTTCCGTAACTCATCCACATCCAGCATCACCTCTACAGAACTATATTGGACCACCACCTCCAGTCTTAACCAACATCGAAGTTATTTATATCGATCCCAACTTGACAGCCTATTTACAACCTTTAGATGCAGGTATTACTACTGTATTTAAAGTTGGATACTGACGCAAGTATGCTAGCCTTCTTGATAGCCGTTTCCAACTACCGTTGTTGAGTGGAAGCTCTATTTTGGAAGCTACTAGTCTAGCTGTTGAAGCCTGGGATGAGACTCCAGCAAATACAATCTTCCATTGTTGGTAAAAGACTGGTATTCTCTCTGGAATTGAGTGATCTACTGTTGGACGATATGATTAGTACCTTTTATCACTGCAGGCATTACCTCTTCAGCTAATGATCTTGAGTCTCTTTTTGAAGCTGCTACACAACCACCTCTTATTAGCGGTTCAACAGCTTTTACTTTCCTTCAAGATCTTACACATTACTTTCATGCACTTCCGATTTCTTCTCTTCCACCAGTTCCCGGATCTTCTTCTATTAATGTTTCTGATCTTGCAAAATCATTATCTAATACCCATCGATCTCTCAACCAGTATCTAGCAACACAAAGGAAGCAATCTAGTCTTGATAGTTGGTTTCATCCATGCTCGCCTTAATTCTTATGTTTTTTGCTATGTCCGCATCTATGTTGTTGTGCCTTTAGGTGTAGCTGAATTAATAAATCACTGGAAGGCCTTCACTGTAGCCAGTTTTTCACTACTGCAAGATTCACTATAGCCAAGTTTGCCTGTATCTTGCTCTGTTCCTGTTACCCAACTACAACTTTGACACGCCTTCCGATAATAAAGATGAGAACCAGGACAACTACCCCAAGAAAACAGGGGATGGTCATCCATGGGGTTCCCTGCCACAGATCCATGGCAGAGGAGTGGGGATTATGGGAGCACGTTGGCTCTTGGGGGGAATGCGGAGACTGAGGAAAGCCACCAGCTCGGCAATGGTATTTTTTCGAGGAGTGCATGGAGCTTGGGAGTCACTTGTGGATGAGGGGTCTGATTGGAGCCTACAATTTTGAAAGAGGGAGGGAATAGGAGGAATATTGGGATACAGGTGATTTTTGAGTAATCGGTGTGGGCTTTCGTTCACCGTGCCCATTTCTTGCCTTTTCCTATACAGTGATTTGGGGTCTGGTACAGTTGGTATGGAGATATCCGGCGGTGTCACAGAGCGGTCGGGGCTTATGTACCCGACTAAGCGTTATAGCCTTAGGCGGAATACCTAAATGCCTTCCCCCCCAAAAAAAACCAAAGAAAACATCTGAGCTTGAATAGTGCCAGACTGCCTTCAAGATGAATTTCAATGCTGAATATTCCCAACTATCGGTAGAGGGAAGCTACGCAGATTGGTCAAATAACCTCTGATTGCACACCCCCCGAACAATCCTACGAATATCAGTCAAACTTTACAGCCTCCATAAGAAGATAGAATTATGTTGTAAGCTGACGTCTCTATGTGTATTAGTTCCTACATAAGTAATGCTGTAAACTTATAGGTAGCTTATTAAGCAAACCTATCTCCAGATCCGACCGGGTAATATAAATTTGACAGACTAACTAAAACTCCTTTTTTTTTTTTTTGAAAATCAGTACTGGTATTCAGTCTGTCTAGACTATGACGAGAAACTGCACCTGCGAGTAGGTTATCTATCTTTGGGGCTAGTCTCTGCCCCCTCCCAATCCTACGAACTACATACAAGATTGACTCAACGCCTCAAGAACCTCGCCACCTCCCTGAACCACTCCGGGTCCTGCCACGCCTCCTCCAGCAACCCCCCTCCCCGCCCCCCACGAAGGGGCACCGCAGTATGTGAGCTGCGTTCTACGCGGCCCCTCAATCGCATTTGTCATCCTCCGCCCTCCCTATAACCCGCAGCCATTGCCTCAGGGGTCCTCGACCCGCAAGGCCTCCCTATCCCACTTCAAGTGTGCCGCCCTGGCATGTAGGAGAAAGGCTTGTCTAATACCTGCCGGTATCGCAATCTAACTAGAACTACTTTTTTAAAAACGACATTAATCGCATTCAGCCTATCTAGAATATGGCGGTAACTAGAACTACTTGGCTTCACTGTAGATAATACCTTTTAGTGCTCTATACATAGGAACCTACCTAGTAAGAAGTATTCAAGTATCTAAGGGATAGGGTCATGCCAACTAGACAAACATGATATTAGGCAAGTAGCACTATGCTATTACATATATGTAGATGAAAGATTTTTCTCACCCCGGATTAGGTAGTCTCGAGCCATTGATATGCGCAAGATCCAGTTGCAAAACTTGGTTTATGAAACGTATTACAAAACCCACAATAGGTTTGTCATTTAGTTAGTCTGGTTGGCTGCGAAAAACCCTTCTGCTGCCTGGTGTGAAGATGCTTGGCTGTGGGCTCATTGCTCGTGTGTGCCTCCGTTGGGAGAGGTATGATTAGCCACCCAGAAACCCGGATGAATTCAAGGGAGGACAGATTAACCTACCGATCCCACGCAGTAGAAATGGAAAGTGTATGTATATGTCCTCCGACATCCGAGTGTACAAAGAGAATTCGTCACCGCCCTGCTCCCGAGCTCGTGGTAGAGGTAGGTAGTTGAAGAACTCCTCTTGGCTGTCCCAGGCCTCTCACCTGCCCTCCTCTTGTCTCCACCGTGATGCGCCCAGGTCCCCCGACGTGACTGCTACTCGGACTGTGTCTCCATTCTGCTCATGGTGCTCACATATCGTAGTTATTCATTAGTGCCTGCATTGTGCCCGTCTGATTTACACACTCTCAAAATAAATAGGTCTGGACACGAGATCACGCAGACAGTATCTGAGACATAGACCAACTTTAACGCGAACTCTGGTTATCTAGATGTAGTCTTGCACCCATCTAATTCTACATGAGCCAACCAGGGTAGCTACTTGGCCCTGGGTAGTCTGCTTATCTCAGATCTGGCATAGAAGTGCAGACCCACGGGACAATGGCAGCTTGCAGTAACCCCGACACAGTAATCGCAGCCGCATAGGCACTTTGAGGAACCTGGCCATGGGGACAGTCTAAGGAAGGAAGCACAACAGTGCCAGGGCTACGGTACTAGTCTCGAGCCGGGGCCATGACAAACACAGGACATCGTGGATACGCATTGCCAGTACTAGTATACACCTAGCTGAGAGCCACCAAGTGGAGGAAGATACACAGTTGCAATAGATAGGAAAGGGGTGGGGCGGACGCGCGGAGGCCAAAGTGGAGGAGCTAAGGGAAGCGGAAGTGGAAGAGTGGACAGATGGCAGCAGAAGGGGTGAGCGGGCGGCCGGAGCCACACCGGCCCACACGGGATATATCTGGGGACGATGGCGACAGTTGCGGATGCGGAGGCAGCCGGGGTAAGTAATGCTAGCATAGGAGAAATGCGACACGGTTGGACAGCCAAGCATGATCCAGAGGATCTGAGACCTGCAGCAGCACACCCCGAGATCTTGGATAGAGGAGACACTAAGGGGACAGATGCAGGAGAGGCCGAGGAGATTGATGTGGGTGAGGGGACCCGGGCATGGCGGGGAACGAGGAGGCCGACAGAAGAGCAGAATTGGAGGCGGAGATGGGGGGGCGGATGCACATGCCTGACACTGCGACACCGGTAGGTATCAAGCAAGCATACCCCGTGCACCTCAAGTGGTCCAGACAGGCAAAGGGGATTGACGTAATGGTCACGGATAAAGGGCCGCAGAGGCAGTGGGTGCGTGAGATTGGGAAGACGGACGACCCCCGCTGTGTGTGCAACGAATGGACTGCAGAGCCACCTATATGGTGTAGATGTAGACTGGCCGCCCGTGTGATGCGAGGTAGACTGGCCGCTTGGCAGGGACCTCTGGAAAGGGCCCCGAGAACTGTAACTTAGACAATCGAGCATCATCACAAGGTCGACCCTTACAGTTTGGTAGCAACACCCTCCGTTCGCCGAGGGTTCAGAGAGGTGCTAAATCATTTTCTATCCGTAGTCTCATCGACTCACATATCTTTTCTGCTCTACCTGGACTCTCTGCTCCAGAAAGATGGCCACTTTGTGCCAGAGGTACATCACCCACTCTCAACGCTCTCAACGGGCACAAACTCACAGCCTTTCATAGATGGCTGCCTCCACGAGAGAAGCCCTAGAGCGACTCCGTGCCGATATGGACTGCCAGGCGGACCAAGCTGCATGCGCAGCAGACCTGGAGATACAGCTCCAGCAGATGAGGCAGAGGCTGGCGGAGGCCGAAGCCCAGCTACGGGAGGCTCCCTCCTGGGGTACCCCGTCGGGGTTCCACCAGTCATGGCTAGACGACCCCTCCATGCCAGCAGCGGAGAAACATAGGCTGGCACGAAACCCGGCTCCATCCCTCCCTGGTCGGTCCCCTCGCCCCCCATCCCCCTTCGGAGGTCGGCAACGGCCTGGCTCGGAAGCCCCTAGAGCCCCTCCTCCCCAGACTCCGCACTGGATCTCCAGATTCAACCCCCTCTCATACTTGCGAACACCTTTCAAGGCAAGTACGGACTCGCCGGGCTTCGAGTTCCGCAGGACAGGAACAGAGGTCAGAGCGGAGATGGCAGAAATACCAGAACCCCTCGGATTTTTTTTTTTTTTTTTTTTGAGTCTATACGCCTTTCCCCCGAAGGGAGCCTTAGGCTATGAGGCGAGAACCCCTCGGATTATACTACACTCATGGTGCATTCATGCAAGGGGGCCTGAGCGGAGGAACTCACCGCCGAGTGCCTTGCAGCCCCTCCCGCGACCCAGACGGATGCGAGGTAGACTAGTCGCTTGGCAGGGACCCTCTGAAAAGGGCCCTGAGGACTGTAACTTAGACAATCGAGCATCATCACAAGGTCAACCCTTACACATATCTCCAACGCTGCCCGTGGGTAGGAGGTGGATGGGATGGAGAGGGCGCCGGAGCAGATGTGGAAGGACGAGAAGTGGTGTGAGAATGTTGCGAACTTCCTTTTGTAAATAGGTTAGATAAGGGGCAGGGACTGGCCCGGCCCGAGTAGGGGAAGAGATGCCACCCTGGGGAAACCCGGGGAGCTGTAGTCCATCGCCATAGCCTAGATAGGCTGAATGCGATTAATGATTCCTTTAAATAAATAAAAAGGCTGAGAGTCAACAGAGGCCTGAGGTCCCTCTAGTCTGGCGGGCATCAGCCTCTCGTAGACAAGGCCCCTCCTCGGGCATGGGGGTTCTAAATCAAGAAAACAGAATTCCCAGTGTAAGGTTAAGTACGAAGCTATGAAAAGAGGAGTTGTGGTTTTCTATATTGGAGCGTTGCTAGTGACTGAAGCTATGGATCCCCCTGACGAACGGAACTCCAAATACATGCGAAATTCCATATCCTTCGTTCGGGATAGGGTATGCATTGTGAGAGTATTTCTGTCCAGCAATCATGACGGTTGGTCAATCACTCAATATTGGTGAACCGTTTAAACTATCCACCAAACCCGAAACACAGCTGCCCCGTCAAGTTCTGTGCTTCCTTTGCAGAGTTCTGTGTTTTCGAGTTACAGTATACTCTCACGAGACGTTTTGCCGCTCGCCACGCTCGCGGAAGCCCCGGGGGCTGTGAGCACTGCTAGTATGTGTATAAGAAGTTACAGATAAATATGATTTATTTAATTAACAGTTCAGGATAAACAATATTGAGAGTAGGAGATGAAAGAGGTGGGGCCTGTAACATTGCAACATAAAGTTGACCGTGAGAAAATGCAGAAGTGCGTAAATCCAATCCCACAGACAGTGTTGAATTGCCGTCGCAATCAGGCATATGAACGTGTCATTGATATTTGCGAAAAACTCCACGTCTCGGTTGCCTCTCATTTTAGGTCGTAGAAAGTAGATCCGGTGAATCAGTTGAACTATCTCGCGAGCTCTGAATCGATACTTTAACTCCTGTTTCGACGGTCAGTGTCCATTTGCCAATCCGTTATTGCTGCTCCATGTACTAACCTTTCTCTCCTGCTCCTTACAAATGTATCGATCTTCAGCCAATAGACATTCCACCTTCGTACGGATTTCTTCTGCGGTCCCACTGAGCTCATAGAGTTCCACGATTCGTTGTCGGCACTGAAACACGATATATGATCTTTCGCGAGAAATCATCATCTTGACCTACCTTGGTTAGTTTTTCCACCGCCACAAGATAAATGGTAGCTCATCCTCCATAGAAGCTCAAACAATTCGAGGAATAAGTTTTCGCTGGCCATGAAAGTTTCCCCCAAGAATTTGAACTTCAGTACAACGTTGGCCCAACCGCGTAACAATCATGCGAGTACCATTACATAATCCTTCAGATGGGTATAAGTTGCGTAATAACATAACAGGACACCCAACTTTTAAAACTAAATGTGATGGGGGTAAACCACCAATGTCCAAAGACCGAAGATATTCAGAAGGAAAATGTACAATTTCTGGGTCCTCTTCATTAGTATCAGAACTATCAACTGCACGAAAAACAGATGCTTCACCAGGAAGACTTTCTAGTACTGTCGTATTAAATTGATTGACAGTATCATTATGAAATGCAAGAATACATCGATTAGTAAAAATACCAAAATCTCTTGCCGCAGTTTGAATCAAAGTAGGAGGGTATACAAAGTGAATTAAATCTGAAGGTAGGGTATATTTTGAATATATGAAGGTAAAGTGAGATTATTATACATGGCTGGGTTATATGACATAGTAGCCAGCCAAGTAGCAAATGCAAGGTTATTAGTTCCAGCTTGAACTCACATATTATGTGTTAATGTAAGAAGCTTGAAATATCTCCAAAGAGGGGAGCTTTGTAGAGATGCATGAACAGTAGCTGCCCGATTTTCACGACAAATGACAGGTGCAATTTGGGCAAAATCTCTACCAAGAATCATGGGTATATGACCAAAGAAATCTCCCCCTTCTGATGTACCACAAATATCATTAAGGGTTCAATTAACTGCTTCAAAAACAGTACTGATGTTGTATTGTTGAAATAATCATCCACCTTGAAAGAGAGTTGCAGGTTCAAATAGTCGTGAATGGAGTCGAAATTGGTAATACTGACGTTGTGATAACTGTTTAGGTATGCCATCAGCGTTTCTGCTTTGTTGTAGACATAGAGACCAATTCCAACCGTGATCACCAAGAGGAAAGAAAAGAACATAATGTAACGGGGTATAGGCAGCATGACTTGAACTAATAATTCGAAATTGATCCTGATCTTGATTAGGTACATTCCTTTGTGCAAGTATTATATCACAATGGCTTGCAAGACTATATTCATCAAGGATAATAATAGCAACTTCATTAAAGGTAGGTATATTATACCTCCTAGAATCTCTTCCCTGATCCAAGACTAACTCCATTTGAGGGTTTAGAAGTAAACGAACTTCATTAGCTGGAAGAGTTTGTATTGCTTGCTGAAGTCGTTCATGAGCAGTTCGATATATATGAATATATAGATTGTGTTCATGTAAGACCTCTAATAACTGTTGTAATAGTACAACGTTGAGAATGGAGGGAAGAACATAACCACTAGGGTGTTGTCGGATTTGTGAAATTGCATCTTCTGGGTCATAGAGAAAGATTTTAAAGCACCATGAATTTGAAAACATTGTTGACTGCCACGGGTTCGATGATCAGGCTGGTATTGTAAAGAAACGAAAGCCAAAGTGGAATTATATTTCCAGATATGCGTCCGAAAATGCCTTGCCAGAGGAGTATCATCATAGAATAAAGAATGTAGAAATGGTGGTAGGGGCTGCATATAGGGAATAATAACATCTCCTTTGCTACAGCAAGAATAAAATAAAGGACGTTCAATTGTGCTGCCAGCTCCTTGAATTCTTTCATCGATCCAATGTAAAGCTGTACAATTTTCACATATAATAGACATAGTACCATGATATGATTGTGTTTTTACTTCCCTACAACTGGAGAATGCAAATGGAAGTATAATTCTTTGATCCTCATTTCTTCTTTATCTTTATCTTTGCCGTATGTCTGCCTGTCGAGTCTTTAACTATGAATTAGCAAAATAGCAAGTAAAACTAAGAGCAATATATAAATATACCAAACAGTTTCGACATGTTAGTCTTTTATGTTCTATATTATTTCAAATAATTGTTCCAAAGTCTGTTAGAACCTTATATACTGAACACGATCGACAGAGGGCTCTCTCCATTATGGGATTGAGAGATAGATTGGTAAGTGTAGGTTGGTAGATTGGTAAGTGTAGGTTGGTAGATTGGTAAGTGTAGAGATGTGGTGAGAGAGCTGGCGGGAGAGCTGGAGGGAGAGCTGGTGGGAGAGCTGAAGAGAGAGCTGGCGGGAGAGCTAGTGAGAGAGCTGGAGAGAGAGCTGGTGGGAGAGCTGGCAGGAGAGCTGGTGGAAGAGCTAGCTGGCAGAGCATGCTAGCAGAGCGTATTGGCGGTGTGAAAGGAGAGCTGAATTGTAAAAACAAATGAATAGGGGATGAAGCAAAACATGCTTGTGCCCAACTCCCAGTGTATAAGCTACGGTATTCTAGATAATTAGTATCAGTTAGTAAGGAAGAAAGGGGGTTTTTTTTTTTGGTTTAATTTAGTTTAGTTTAGTTTTTTTTTGGTTTGGTTTGGTTTGGTTTGAACTATGCCAATCCAGCGAGCCGGAGAATAAGTTCGTTTTTAGCCCTATATAGAGCCATTGGGAGTCAAACACAGGCCCTTTAGCCACTAGTAGGACGGGTACCAATAACGTGTTAAATTTTATAAAAATACTAGCTAAACGTTGATTATAAGCATATGGTCGGAGGTGGTATGCTTATATCAAATTTATGCATATATCCAGAGAAAATTACGTACATGACAAAATGAACAAATAAATCGTATAAATAGTTCGTGATCCTCCGTTACGTTTGTTTAGCCTTCTCACTACATACATACCTTTCAATTTGATGTCTTTCCCACTGTAATATCTCTTCCAACTGGCCTGTATTTTTATCGGATTGAAGACGATAGAGAAGAAGAGTTTCCAGAGCATCAATATTGTCGCTCTACTCAAATACCAAAGTATTCTGTATGAGTTGATAATATTGCTTCTCCTGATGAGTTTTTATCAATAAGTACCCCTGCTAGGTAGCACAAGAATGGCATGAATATTCAAGTTACCGAATTTATGCTTAAAAAGTACCCTTTTATATGATGGCACTGTCGGGTATATGCTTATAACAAGGGTATACTGTATGTGATACTTGCAGAAAGAAAGCTCTGGCTGGGCATAATTGTGGATCCTCTCAAGTTAGAAGCCTGGGTCTTCCTCCGTTGTAACTTGTTTTGATATTTTATTTATTTATTTGAGGTAGTACTTAATATGAGGCCTCAGCAGCTACTGTAGTCTGCTCAATAGTTCAGCAATTGCTGGGTTCTTATATAATTAGATAGGGTAGGTCATCTCATAGCCTAAGACTCCTTTCGGGGGAAAGACGTATAGACTCCAAAAAAAAAAAAGCTGTGAGAGGTTGTGCAACTAAGGAAATGCAATTCCACATGATATGGTTTATGCATATAGGAGATATTAACTGGGTTCAGGGTAACCATATCTCGATCACATTGGATTAATTTCAGGGAATTTCCGAATCTAATCTGGTGTGTCGCTGTAAAAGATACAGGATACCACCGGAAAAAACTTGGCTATGCATGGATTAATTCATGGTGCTTGCCCTCAGTAATACTTCCGGTGGTTAAATCACCGGAATTAATCCAGTGCAAATTATCCTTTGCAAATCCCTGTGCAGATACTGACATACTCCGGTGCATTTGCCCGGTAAAAAATCCAGTTTGGGGACACAGGATTTTTTGTCCGGTGGGCATCCGGTGCAAAACATGACCCAGGATTTTCTCCAGATATTCTTCGGGTTTTTTACGGTGCCACTACCCCATGGGGTTTCTACCGGCTAACTAAATACACTAAACAAGAAATAACAAATATATATTACAACCCATAACTATTCCACCTCACTATCATCAGCCTCTCTATCCTCACTATCATCATCCTCCCTATCCCCTGCTTGATCTGTTGCATTTGCTTCCTCATCTTCATCTTCACCCACTTTGCTTGGTTTGTTGCAGCAGATTCCATTACCAGTTCCTCGAGGATGGCAGTGAATTGTGCAGGTACGATTAGCTTTAACACAGCCACTACTATTCATTGCAATTGATATTTCAACTAATAGTGAAGACCATCCTCGTGTTCCACACTCTGCTATTAGTGCTCTTAACTTTCGTTCCACCACTGGATTAGCTTGCTCAACTAAACCTTGACTTTGTGGATATCGTGGATTGCTGTTAATCAGTGTGATACCATGCCGTTGCAGAATATGAAGCACTGCACCTTTCAATTCTCGTCCGTTATCACATTGCAAGATTCGTGGTGGACCCATTAACTAAATCCACTATTCCAACTCTCATGCCACTTGTCTAGCACCCTTTGCAGTTAAAGGTCGAAGGAAGCTATACTTCGAAAAAATGATCTTTAATATGCAAATTTAAAACCCATTCATAAATATCGTCTTTTTCAAGACGCATATCTATCAGATCCATTTGAACTCGTTCACAGACCTTGCCTATATGCAGCAGGGGTCGCAAATTATCTCATACTCGTCCACCTCATAGCCTAAGGCTCCCTTCGGGGGAAAGGCGTATAGACTCAAAAAAAAAAAATATCTCGTACCCGCATCTACTGGCGAACAAAGGTCCATGTCGCCTTTCAAGACCTAGGCCGAGCTCACGTTAAAGCCACTTGCTTTTGACCTTGTATATATATCGACTTTCCTGCCTGAGCTCGGCCCATGTCTTGAAAAGCGACATGGACCTTTGTTCGCCAGTAGATGCGGGTACTCGTACCGGTACGGTAGTCTGACTATGGCTACTGTACGGTGCCTATATACTGTACTTAGCTACCGTCGTTCGGTGGTGTGACACAGCAGGTCGTTGGTAGTATGGTATGCTGCACTCGTGCCAACGGGTATCGTAGGTATCCCACTCTCGTGGTAACATACTAGCAAGTTCAGTCATCGCGAGGATAAATAAATTATGCATCACTACTCTAGATCTAGCCATGCGCTTAGGCATAAGTACTATATGTATATACTGTCACTCGAGTACTCTCATTCATAGGTCCCAGCACCTGTTTTGTTATTAGGAGTTTATATCGGTCAATACTTACCTGCTTTTCGCTATTCCGAATAATTGCCCCCCCAAAATAAGAATATTCTAGTAACGAATATATGCTTATATCGATGGGCATACGGTATAACAAAGTACGCGTTTGATTGGCTAATAAGCTACCTAGGTTCTTAGCAAAAAAAGTTTTTTTTGGAGTCTATACGTCTGGATTGGGGGGAGTGGTTAATTATTACTTAAAGAATATAAGGCGGCAGAATATACGGAGTATTCTAGCGATATTATGTACCATAGGCCAGATTACCCTTGGCAACCTAGTATGGTAGTTGGCCAAAACGGGTTACCCTTATATCCTATCAGAATGAACCTAATATCCAATATCCCCTCCTCCCAATAAAGCCTCCCCAATAACTCTCCCTCTTCTTTTCTACCCCTCCTATAGGCCAGATATCCTACCAATAAGCGTGCGGCCATATGTAGGCCTCAACCATGCATTTATATCGATATTAAGTGAATGTTGAAGGATGGGGGTGCAAGGTGGCAAAACGGCAGATCAACTACGAGGGTACTAACCTCCAGCACTTTCATTGAATTTACCAATTCACTCTTATCCCAAACAATCAGGCTATGGGATCCAGTAACAGGAAAGTCATGCAGGATCCTTCGGGGTCATTCAGATTTGGTCAATGCAGTTGTGTTTTCACCAGACGGAAAGCTGGTTGCTTCTGCATCAAATGACCAAACAGTCAGGCTATGGGATCCAGCAACAGGAGAGTCATGCGGGGTTATTCGGGGTCATTCAGATCATGTCAAAGCAGTTGTGTTCTCACCAGACGGAAAGCTGGTTGCCTCTGCATTACCGGACGACACAGTCAGGCTATTGAACGTTATCCGAAAGACGGCGATTGAAGAAATACATACAGGAGCATCGATACAACGTCTAAATTTCACCGATAGTACACAACTGGATACAGAACGGGGGGTGCTCACTCTTACATCTCAGCTTCATCCCAGCACTTCCACACAAGCGACCTTCCCTTCAATCAATGTTACGCTTGACGGGTAGGTGACCTGGAACAAGAAGAGAGTCCTATTCGTGGCTGTCGATTATCGCCCACAGGTCACTACAGCAAAGACAATGGGTTATGAATCTGGCCCTGTTACCTTCCTACGTTTCAATCCTACAGCTTTTGCTCTTTAGCCTCTACTCAGAGGCCACCAGCTTTCCGTCTGGTGAGAACACAACTGCTTTGACATGATCTGAATGACCCCGAAGAACCCCGCATGACTCTCCTGTTGCTGGATCCCATAGCCTGACTGTTTGGTCATTTAATGCAGAAGCAACCAGCTTTCCGTCTGGTGAGAACACAACTGCATTGACATAATCTGAATGACCCCGAAGAACCCTGCATGGCTTTCCTGTTGCTGGATCCCATAGCCTGAATGTTCGGTCCCATGATATAGAGGCAACCAGCTTTTCATCTGGCGAGAACACAACTGAATTGACATAAGCTGAATGACCCCGAAGAACCCCGCATGACTCTTCTGTGGCTGAATCCCACTACTTCAACTTCCCACCTAACCCCTTTCTCTGTAGTATCTTTAAGTACTACAGGAAAAACTTGAACCTATGGCTTCAATTCTTGCAAGTTGATTCAGAGCACTCTATCTACCTTCATATAATATGGCAATTGATGAAATGATGATTCAGTTCTGTGGACGAAGTATGCATACAATCAAAAAGCCAAATAAAGTAATGAATCAAAAAAAAAAAAAAAAAGCCAAATAAGCCTATAGATGAAGGGTACAAAATATTCGCACTCTGTGATCATGGATATACCTATAGCTTTGAATTCTATTCATAAATCTTTGATATATCGATTCAATATATATTTTGACAACTACTTCAGCAATGCCACCCCATTTGCCAATCTTCGCGCATTAGGTATTGGTGCCTGTGGTACTGCACGAAACTCTACAATTTCCGAAGATCTACGAGTTGACAAAAATACGGTTCGAAAGGTTCTTGCTTGGGATCATACAAGTACAGTCATAGATAATGGTGTATTATGTGGTCTATGGCAAGACAATAATACTGTAAATCATTATGCGTACCATACATGACCTGAATACTCGGACTTTAGTGAATCGGCGCAGGCCTAGAGAGACAAGTACTCGAGAGCAGGAAGCAAACTAATCAACCTATAGTGAAGACGACTCGGAACTGACATGATCAGTTCCCGCAACCGAGCTCCATGAAGCATTAACCACCATTAAGATCTATGTGCAACAGCAATGGGATCCGAGAATGCTTAGTCTTGCATTTGACGTAGTAGATGACACAGCCATCGCAGTCCAGCAAGATCTCCATAACCTTGAGCGCCACCTATTAGCACTCCAGCTTCGGAAACCTCAGCGGCAAACACCGATCACATCATATTATCAACTATAATCGAGCACTGGAGGGGGTGGAGGGGGTGGAA
>Ga0307514_10001635_pt1 | contig 26175 bp, 38 predicted proteins | sample 16_EM_MG_FD_203088 | JGI IMG/M metagenome (GOLD analysis project Ga0307514, IMG submission 203088) | Populus trichocarpa ectomycorrhiza microbial communities from riparian zone in the Pacific Northwest, United States - 16_EM | ecosystem: Host-associated > Plants > Roots > Unclassified | place... | reverse complement strand
GACCACGATCACTGCGAACATAATGAGGTTGGTCGAGAGGACCTTTATCCTCCAAGCGAAGAATATTTGAACGCTGCTTGCAATCAGGCCCTGTGGTATGCGAGAACGGGTCGGCATCCCTCCGGCAGAGGACTCGAAAGACAGGGGGACGACGACTTACGATAAGCGCAGGATCTGTATATTTTGACCAAGAAGCCCAGGATGTTTGGGACCGATGGAGAGGTTAGTTTCTGCAATACATATTTAGATCGTGATCCGAGATAAACGCACAGATCTGGAATACTGGAGTGGAGTCGCGTGAGCTGTGAGTGAAGTGTTGGTGTACCTTGTGGTTAGGGAGAGGGGACGTACGCCGTGTAGATTCTTTAGCAGCACCCAACTCCTCTGCAGAGTAGGGGTGTTGTCGGAGGTTGCGTGGAATATGGGGGGAAAGGACTCACTGGAGTGCTTGATTAAGATTTCCCAGATTATTGCAATCCCCATGATCGTCTGTACCCCATCTACGACAACGAGCGCCCCGACCTGCGGTTTGCAATGGGCGAGGGGTTGTTATTAGGGGTTGTTCTCGACTTACAAACACCTTCATCCACTTGCGCTCACTAGGGTATCGGAATCAGAATCAAGCTTTCGCCAAGCTCTCGATGCGCATGCACTCACTCGGGATAGTTTGTGTAGAAATTCAATGCCTGGTAGGAAAGGATTCCAGAGAGCCAAAGCGAGAAGAATACACCGAGCAGCACGTAACCAATCCTGATAGTAGATGATGATTCAGCGGCGGAATTCTGAGGTGAGTAGGGTGAAAACCCGCAGCACGAAGGGCTCACGTTTCCTCAGCGGGAGACCCAGGCATACCGGCTACAGACAGAGTTGGGAGAGACGGAGCATCAAAAGGCAGAATAGATTACTCAGGGGCTGCGCAGTGAGCTAACGCGTAGTGTCACTTCAATATGAGCCCAATCATATGTCTCGGCCGTTGCATCAGATTTTTTGTTCCGACACTGCCGATTTTCTTCCCAATCCGCTCCCGACGTTCCAGGTTCAGATAGTTCACACGATTGCTTAGTTTTTCCGCCCAAACGACCATGCGACTGTCTTCGTTGTCCCCGGAGTTTCTACCCACCACACTTGTCGACGCCCTACGAACCCTCGGAATTGTCTCAGGGGCCGATCTCTGTTTTTCTGCGACTCTGTTGGAAATTTGGAGAAGACTACCCCCAGACTTGATGCCATTATCTCAGTTCGAATGCTGTGCGAGAGCCGTGATGGCTCGATGTGCTATGCCCGGTTTGGCAGCCAGCGAGCTCGATGGGCGTCCCGTATCAGGCGAATCGAAACCCGAAACCTCCACCGGCGTTGGAGACCTCGATAATCTCCTCGGAACAACCCTGCGAGATTCCGTCGTGGAGGTATCTGGACGGAACGGAAGTGGGACCTCTGTACGACCCCCTTTTTTGAAATGCCCCTATTCCCGACTCAAACGTTTATTCCCCGGTGGTGATGCGGGTTTCAAAGTCGCTCGCACTGCAGATCGCATGCAATCACCTGTCCCTGAACCCGAAAGGAACAGTGCTGTGGATAGATACGACCGGCGACTTTTCCCCCACGAAAGCGGACATCGTCCTCAGATCAACAGAACCGCATGAGGTTCGTATTCCGAGCGGAATGACTTGGCGGTAGTGGTATTGACGACGGGTTGCCGTTCCAGGGAACGCCCACCGCACTTCAGCGTTTAAATGTCGCGCTCGCGTTCGATATTGATTCATTATTTGAGGTGTTGAGCTCTTCGGTGGTGAGCACCTGAGGATGGTTCGCTTCTCTTTACCATTGGTTAATCTGTTCTAGCAGTACGATGATATTGGGTGTGTTGTCATTGACAATATCGCGCCTATCCTCGGTCCAAACCTCAGTGCGGTTACCGCAGAAGGTGACGTCCCAGCGTGGTAGTGAATGCCACTTTCACTGATGGATATTAGGACATGCCGTGATGACGACTATTATTCACCACCTCCGCACGATCTGCCACAGGCACCACCTCACGTCTATCGTATGTCAATACTTCGCTTCAGCTCCTCTCGCTATATTAACCTTTCTGATCGCAGATCACAAACACTTCCACAATGATGCCCGGAGGGGGGTCCAACCCCGCCTCGGCCTTTTCGGGCACAACCGCGAAACCAAGCCTTGGGCCAACCTTCTCATATCTCGTCGATGCGACCCTTTGGCTATCCAAGGCAAATCGGGTCCTGGTTACCGACAGCGAAGACCTATATATCGCGGAAATATTCAAATCACGGAAGACGGTACTTTCCATGCATTTGTTTGATCACATTCAGCCGTGTTGAATGTTTATGCAGGCGACAGGCTGGTGTTTCCTCGAGTTGGTTAGCGGAGCTTTCAGGAACGCACGATTTGAGCCATCACAGTAGTCGGCGCTCCGTTTGAACGGTTCCACCTTCTCCTCGCGGCGTGTCTAGATAGGATGGATACTATGGACTCAAAGGTGATCACCGAAGAATATGGACATCATAACACTGAGGGCCGAGGAATGTTCATTCCCACTCGCCATTTGCGGGTTCGGTGTTCGGGCCTCTAGTCCTCACATGCGAGCGGATGGGCTGGGTGACCGGCGGGTAACATAAAACGCCAGGTGCTACCTCTGTCGCCATGGGAAATCGGCCATGCGGTCATCCTTAACTCCGCGCTCGGTATTTTTCTTGTACTGAATTTTGACAGTTTCCGAATACCAACTGGTCCTGAATTAAGGACGACCGACCAACCGTATCTGTGACCTTGCTGCCGTCCATCTTAGACCGTCTGGTGCCAAATCGGCACAATTTCGCCCGCGCAGGCGGGTCGAACGTTCGATCCGCGATCCGCAAGACCAGAGATTATGTTCTACGGTTCTACATCCAGCGGAACGGTCGCCCGAATCCACATCGATTCTCTCCCTCCGCGATACGGCATGTCATGGTGGGGGAGACCGGCCAGAACCATCGTCCCACCCCCGCACTACGCTCGCGTGTACGCTGCCGTGGAGTTTGAAAATTCCATTGGTAACAATGATTGGCGAGATCGGCAGTCCCGTCACCGAGCGCGCGGAACCAGAACCGGCGTTCGAGAATCAGCTCGATCCGACGGCATTCCACTCCAAAGGAAAATAACACAGGCCCTGGTATAAACACATGATTTGGACCACTGGTGTTATGGGCGATAAGGGCGCTGCGTCCGACCAGGTTCTGAGTACACCAGATACTTGAGGGGAGGGTGAAGGAATTATTATGGTACAGTTGCATACAGCTTGCGAGCAGAAGGTGACAACAGAAAGGTAAAAACAACACCAACCATCTCTCTGACAAGGCGTGGCGCGAAGATGTTCACATCCAGGACAAACCCATCGTCCCCCTCTCCGACGATCGCCCATTTCCTCTCCCCGTCTTCCTCCAAAAGAATGCGAAATAAATATGATGCTGTGTTCTAAACGAAGGTTTCTCATGACACAGGGAACGTGATGTTCCGTATTGTGGTGGTACCGTGGTGGAAGTCGACCATTGGTTTGAAACCAAGGATAGCAGGAGGTAACATTCGATATGCGACTATACCTGCGTGTGCAATGCAGCCGAACACAATGATCAGGAATGCCACTAGAGGTTATAGAAAAGGTAAGCCAAGCGAGATCTCAACGGAAGGTGCAAAATTTTCAAGCTAAGCTAAGAAACTGACCGAATAGATATTTCTCCCAAGGTTCCATGCCCACGAGACCAAACGTACACTCGATCCATATCCTCCGCCTCCACGCGAACATCGCGAAGGGCGAGGCTTTAGGTGGGACGTATGGCGTGTGCGGCGAGAAGAGGACTTGGTATAGTGTTGGGTATGTATGGCTGGATGTAAACGAGCGGGACATTTCGGTGTTAGAGGGTTTGAGCGTATGTGTTCGCGTGCGTGTGGGGGAGGGAGGGACTGAGGTTTAGGGTGGTTTTGTACGAAGAATGTGAAAGAGAAGGCGGTGTAAGGATAGTTCAGGTCACCAGGAACAACCTAATCCGCGGAACACCGCCATACGGGTCGTCTCGACGGCGCTTTTAAGATGGTAGGGACATTAACCCACTCTTGGTGGGTTTGTTCCAAGAAAAAACTACACCGACGAGACAGAAATAGATCATCGGATCGGTGAGCGGGAGGCCGGTAAGGTGAGCGCGATCTTGTAGTAAGCACGGGATTGAGCCAAGTTGTATGAACGAGACTTGACCGTCATGAGAGATCCAGCTCTGCAGCCTTTGCCGATTTCCTCGTTGGGTCTGCTCCGGCGGTTTCCGGCTAATCAGTGATTGACTCCACTGAATTCGGGAAAACCTTTCAAGCGCTCAGGCCCAGAAGTCGATGCACTGCATTGCGATCCAGCATTTAGCCTTCTCGACGATACTTCTTTGCAACGGTTGTATGCGGTGCAGATCCCTGAGGTTGCACATGTATACTGCCCAACGATACTTCAATGCATAACGAAAAAATTTATTGCTATGTAAAAAGCACATGTGACCAAAGCGTTATAACACAAAAGCAGAACACAAAAATACAGCGATGATGTCTTCTCGGCCCTCCCTGTTCTCCGTTTAATCGATCTCTTCCATGGCGGAGGTGGCAACGCCCTCGGCAGCGGGGGCAACGTCATCCGTGGCCATCTCGTCAGACGGCTCAACGTCGTCAACGTCGAGACCGAGGCTGATCATGCGGTGGATACGCTTCGCGAACGATGTCGGATCGTCCAGGGTGAAACCCGAGGTGAGCAGAGCGGTTTCAAAGAGGAGGTAAGTCAAGTCGCGAACAGACTTGTCGGCCTTGTCCTCAGCAACCTTCTTCTTGAGCTCCTTGACGATCGGGTTCGACGGATTCAGCTCCAGCGTCTTCTTTGAAGCCATATACGAGGACATGGACGAATCGCGGAGGGCCTGAGCTTTCATGATACGTTCCTGTAAGACAGATGAGTAACCATTAAATGAAAAACAAAAGCCGCCAGAAATACTTACCATGTTGGAAGACCAACCGTATTGGCCGGTGACTAGTACGCAGGGCGAATCGGTGATACGATTGGAGACAACAACCTTCTCAACCTTATCACCGAGAGCGTCCTTGACGGCCTTGCAGAGGTCATCGAATTGAGCGGCCTCAGCTTCGCGAGCCGTTTTCTCCTCTTCAGTCTCTTCGAGCTCGAGACCCTCCTTGGAGACGCACACCAACTTTTTGCCCTCAAACTCCTTCAACTGAGTGATGGCGTACTCGTCGATAGGGTCAATGAGAAGGAGGACTTCGAAGCCCTTCTTCTTGAGAACCTCGAGGAAAGGCGAATCCTTGACAGCAGAGAGCGATTCGCCGGTCAAGTAGTAGATCGATTTTTGAACCTCAGGCATGCGAGTGATGTAGTCCTTGAGCGAAGTCTGCTCATCGGTGGACTTGGTGGAATAGAACCTGAGATATTCCGCGAGCTTTGATCGGTTTTGGGAGTCCTCGTGGATACCGAGCTTGATGTTCTTGCCGAAAGATTCATAGAACTTGTTAAAGTTGTCCTTGTCCTCAGCGATCTCGGAGAACAGGTCCATGCACTTCTTGACCAGGTTCTTGCGAATGACCTTCAAGATCTTGTTTTGTTGGAGGGTTTCACGAGAGATATTGAGGGGGAGATCCTCAGAGTCAACGATACCCTTGACAAAGTTGAGGTACTCGGGAATGAGGTCCTCGCAGTCGTCCATGATGAAGACACGGCGGACGTAAAGCTTGATGTTATTGCGCTTCTTTTTCGTCTCGAAGAGATCGAAGGGAGCCCTTGGTTTAACCATATCAGCGGGGTTCCGGAGAATTAACCCAAAGAAATACATACCTTTTGGGAATGTAGAGAATGGCCTTGAATTCGAGCTGACCCTCGACGGAGAAGTGCTTGACGGCGAGATGTTCTTCCCAGTCGTTAGTCAAGCTCTTGTAGAAAGCACCATATTCGTCAGGAGTGATATCCTGTGGGTTCCTCGTCCAAATAGGCTTCGTCTTGTTGAGCTCCTCGTTCTCGGTGGTGACCTCCTTAATCTTCTTCGTCTTTTTGGGCTTGTCTTCGTCATCGACCTCCTCGATCTTGGGCTTCTCCTCGTCGTCCTTGACCTCTTCCTCGTCGTCCTTGACCTCTTCCTCGTCATCCTCGACCTCCTGGAAAGCAGTCAGACTTCCATTGGGATGGTTTTGGGACAATGCACTCTCACCTTCTCGACCTCCTTGGTGACAGCCAACTGGATGGGGTACGAGATGAACTCAGAGTGCTTCTTGACGATATCCTTGATCTTTTTCTCCTCGAGGTATTCAAGTTGATCCTCCTTGAGATAGAGACGGATCTCAGTACCACGGCCGAGAGAGACGCCATCAGTGTCGGGGGTGATGGTGAAAGTTCCACCGGCGGAAGACTCCCAGATGTATTGTTCGTCATCGTTGTGCTTAGACACGACCTGAACGCGCTCAGCAACAAGGTAGGCCGAGTAGAAACCGACACCGAATTGACCAATCATGGAAATATCGGCACCAGCACTCATGGCTTCCATGAAACCCTGCAACAAAGGTTGGAGATCAGGTGGAAACGGGGAACGATGTGAAAACATGCCTTGGTGCCGGACTTGGCGATAGTACCAAGGTTGTTGACCATGTCGGCCTTGGTCATACCAATACCGGTATCCCGGAGACGAAGGAGTTTGTTCTCCTTGTCGACACTGATACGGATGTAGAGTTCCTTTTCACTGTCGAGAACAGAGGGGTCGGTCAAGGATGCGTAGCGGATTTTGTCGAGAGCATCGGAACCGTTGGAAATCAATTCCCGCAGGAAGATTTCCTTGTTCGAGTAAAAGGTGTCTATGAAGGACAAGGATGAGGCGACGACAGAGCGGAACAAAGAATAGGGTGGCTCACTGATGATCAAGTCCAAAAGCTGAGAGATTTCGGCTTGGAATCCAAAAGACTCAGACATGTTTTGCTGTGAGGTGAGTGAGTGGTTCTGTACTAGGAAAGAGAGAGAGAGGCAAGGCGACACACGTTTCTGTAGGAGGAGTGGGGGTGAGGGTGAAGAGGGAGGGATGAAAACCGGATGCCAAAATCAATCGTGAAGGCGGACGTTATTTATCTCTCTGGGACCCTGGACACCCGATACCCGATTTGGTAATTTTAAAGCTTCTTTTCCTGGGACCCCGAGTCAAGAGACGCGTAGAAATCCTTCGAGAACCTTCGACCACTGTCCCAGAAGTGACCGCCACAGTCACCCTTCCTCTGTTTCCAAGTTTCCCAAGAGACGCCGATTTCTTTTTTCTCATGACTGAAAATGTCACGATGGCTGTGGTTTCTCGGATACACTGCTCTTTTCATACAAACATGACAACTTGGTTTTCGTGTCCCTCTCCTGCCCTACTCGATATAGTAAACTTCGGAAGTAATGATATGCGGCAGTGGTCACGTCTGAGATGCCATTGAAGTATGGCAATGACCTGCTGCCGCACAACCATAAAATCTTCGCGACAAGTTCTGCATGACACCCGCTCAGAATCGTGCCCTCAGTAACCCTCAAGCACTGAGGGAGTCCTGATCGGGGGCGCCATCGAAGGAGGAGCATTCGTGAGAATTTCATACCATAATCAGCAAAGCCACACTTGCGTGCCGGAGGGACTCATAAGTACTGTCCATTTCTATCGGCCTTGCCGTGGACTCCTGCATCCTCTGCATCCTCCCCCCAAGTCTACACTTCATGGTCCTTGGACGCCTAGTTCACTACGCTGCAGATGCGGTCCTTGTCTCTACTGTTCTTGCAGGAATCAAGCGTTCCTCTGGGTTCGCGTGAGTACCGTATTTCCTGATGTCGCACTCCAGCCTGGCGCTGAACGTTTTCCAGACCGGATACTGCTGCCATCACCGAGCCCACAGTGCGTTCAATAGTCGAAAGCTTCCTTGGCGTGGGGGATACCGTCTTTGCGATGTCACAGTCGTCCATCGTGAACAGCGCATACTTCAGGAAGAGTAAATAGGGTGTCATACGATGGATAATCATACTCTTTTATTGTGGACTTGGAATATTGCTGGCAAGTATTTGCATCCATCTCGTTTATGTAGAGCAGACGCTTATTGCGGTTACGGAACAGGGGATCGGCAGGACGAGTGGCTTTACATCTCCATCGCATCCTCTGCGATGGCCACTGTAGAACGGCCAAGCAGCTGGTCCAATAGATGGGCTACCTTTTTCACTGTCTCCTGTTTCTCTGCCTGGACGGCCTTGAGTTCTGCATCCCTCCGACTCGCGATTTGCGACTCGTCCGATAGAAGAAGTAAGAGCTTCATGGAATGGGTGATAGACAATAATGAATGAGATGCCTTGATCTACTTCATTTCATGAAATTCCCAGCTGAACGGGGTCAGTCTGCAAGAGGAACCACGCACCATCGACTCTGCCCGGCATTGAGTTTGGAATGCCTCCTGCGCCATCCGAAACTTGTCTTTATCTCGAATCTCTCGCCTAGTTTAACCCCACGCACGGTTGGATTTATTGTATTAAAATAACTCACAGAGGCTAGAGAGACGATGTCGACCATTCCATCGACGAGCGTTTCGATTTCCGTATCTACTTTCTTATTCCACTCTTCTTCAATGTCATCCAGATATTGAGCCGAATTTTGAGCCTGGGACTGTGCCAGACGTGCCGCGGCTGACGTTCGGGACTGGAGCAGCGAGGCGGTTGGGAGAGCAGAAGGCCGTGAGACGTCTGACTGGGGGACGGTGTCAGACATTGCGGTGACTCTCGGGCTTTGTTAGCCAGTTCAGGAAGCCGTGTCGATCGAACAAAGCGGTTCATCACCTGCCACCTTCCATACCCACGGCCAGAACTATCCCCCCTCCCTCTCCCCTCCAACCACGACGACGACAGCGGCAAATACCCAACCCTCTATTTTCCTACGACTATGCCAATATATGGCAGGAATCGGCTCTCGATAGCCAACATCGAGAGCGACCTCCGTGACCTGATCGAGGCTCACCCGCGTTCCCACAAGAACGACGAAGGAGAGCCAGTTCTCCCAGCCGAAGCCCTCGTCGACATTTTTACTTCCTACCGCAGCACCCACGACGATGTAGAACTGCTGTCGAAGGAGGAAGAAGAAATGTTCCTTCAGTTCATCCGAAACAGTCCCGGACTCGAAGCCACGACCAAGGTCCTCGTCGAATTCATTGCCTTCCGAACATCCTCTGGAGATAAGGTACCAGAAAGCGCTCTCAGCTCCGATGAAGGTAGCGAATCCGACTCGCCGCATAGGGGGAGGCGTAGCCGTGATATCGTTTACAACGCCGCATCGCGTTCCTCTAGTTCCGATTCCATAGGCACTTCGGTTTACCGGCCACCCTCAAAAGGGCCTTCTGTGCCACCCAAGTCCCCTAGCTTGCGCGACTCGGTGTTTGACGCGTCGAAACGCCAGCGATCCACCCCATTAGTGAAAGTGAACGCACCGTCCAGTTGGGCCAAGCGCCCTGCGCCTGCTTCGCGACGGAAGAGTGATGCTGGACGCGGCGGAAGTGATTCCGAAGTGAGTGGCAGTTATTATTCTACGTGAAAATTCCTTTTGCTCACACGAAACCCGTGCAGTCTGGGCCTATGTGGGACCGAAGAAGAAGCAGCCAAACCCGGACATCCAATCCAACGTCTCCGACAACCTCACACGCACCCCTTAGTTCGCCTCCTTTGGGATCGCGACCACATTCCCGTTCTCAATCATACCCTCAGAACATTGCTTCACTCTACGGTTTTGATCGCTTCGATGACGGCGATGATTTAACAATCTCGCAACCTGTCTCTACGGACAATTCATTAGACGAGATGTCGTTCATGTCCTCCATCAGCTCCCTCCCTATCCCCAAGCACGATGATGACTCAGATTCGGATGAGGAGGTCCAGAACATTCTCGTGTACGACCGTTCTGCGGCACCATCGAATGCCTCCATGGACTCCCAGGAGCGCGTCGATGTCCTAAACAAGACGATCGATGAACTCCGCAAGAAGCTCTCCGACACGGAAAAGGGTCTCAACCGCAAAGTCAATGACCTGGAGCTGGAGCTGGAGGAAGCGCAGGAAAAGTTGGAAGAACTGAAAGCTGAGTTAATTGCGGCAAGAAAGGAAGAGAAGGAGCTCAAGTCCAAGGAGGTTTGTTTCCCCTCTTATGTTTGTTGTTCTCGGGCTAAAGTCTTGCAGAAACAAAACCAAAACCAGATTTCAGCTCTCGAGGCAGAGATATCCAAACTCCAGAAGGGCCTCGAAAACTCCCGCGCGTCATACCAAACCTTGCAAAAGCAATACCAGGAGCAATGTACAGAGTCGGAACGATACAGATCCAGCCTTCGCCGCAGGGATGCAGAAGTCAAAGAGTACGCTGACGCGGCTGCTCTGCACGCAGTTGAAACAGACAAATGGACCAAGGAACAACAAGTTCTCGAGGACCGAGTTAACCAGCTCACCGTAGATCTTGAACTCGCTCAACAAGCGTATAGCTCCCTGGATGATCAGAAGGCGGAGAACTTATTGCTGAAGGAGACCATCGATCGTCTGAGGTTCGAGATGGACGAGATGAGGAGTAATGCCGCGAATGCGCTGGATCAATCGAAGGATGGCGTGGCAGGGAGCGCTGCGAGCGTTGGGAGGACCCTCGGCGCTGAAATGGTCAGGGCTGGTGTCGATCCTAATTCTGCTCCCTCGAAACATACTCAGCAAGAGGAAGACTCAGAGGACGAGACAATCGTCGATGAAACCATCAATCAAGAAAGCGACGACGACGAATTCATCCAGACTGTCATCACCAAGACTAGGAAACGGGTACGTTCTCTGCACTTTTTAGGGGGGTATATGCTTACCGTCCTTGAGTGTAGAAGGCCCACGGTCGTATGCCGATCCCAACCCTGACCGTCGAAAGGGAGTACGCCGACGCGGAGGTTCAGTATGAATTGTCCACCCTGGATGTCGAAATCCAAACCTTCCCTGAGCCCAAGCCGGCCACGGTATCCCTCCCCACTCAAACTGAGGAGACTCCCATCTCGTCCATTTTGATTCAAACAGACCCAGAACCCTCCCCTCCGCAGAAGATCCTCGTCGAGATGGAGGTCCAGACGGATGAAATCGATATCGATGAAGCTTCTTCCAGTGGTCATCACGAAGGCGAGGAAAGCATGGCCTCATCCTCATCCACACTGCTCCCTCCCACTCCCAAACCCTCCGTTGAACAGTTACACCCGCACGATCTTCCTCCCACATATGACCGGAGTGAGCTCGACTTTCGTGTCGCTGAGGCTATCAAGGACCTTCACCCTGGTTCAACACGTCCCAACGAGATTCTTGGGAGGATTGGGGTTTCCGAGGATGCTTTGGAAGAATGGAAAGCGTTGAAAGCCGAGCTCGGTGTCGAATGCTTGGTCATTGAAAAGGTGTTGCAAGAAATTCCCAAGTCGGGTCGCCCAAGGCCCTCCGCATCGCCTGATCTCTCGGCTACCTCGTCCAGTCCTTCGTCGCCGTCCAGGAAGGGAAGGTTCTACAATATCTACAACACGTACATCTACGGTGGCGAGGCTGGCGGCCCTGGAGTGCTCACGAATATGATCCTCTGCGCTGGGGCCTCAGCTGTTGCTTTCATGCTGATGACTCATTTGGGTAACCCCCAATACCACATCCCAGGTGGCCCTACTTACTACGATCGTGCGGCTTGGACGAGCTTCAATACCATGCAAGTGAGCGGAGAGGGTTTCGCGACTGATGGCACGACCGCGTTTTGGGATTTGGTCGGACGGCTCAGTGGAAACGCGGCGAGGATTGTTCAAGGATGGCCGACATAGAGGCACCCTTCCCCTTTATACCCTCCTCTTCAGAATTTCGCCCTCCCGGCTCTGAATTCAAGACTGGATTCCAGCCTATGCCGACATAATTCTTCACATCCTCATCCTCCAAACCATGACGACATAAGCATATGCAATCATATACCACTATCGCACGGTTACCCCCTACACAACCCACCTACTCCTGCTCAACTTTCTGCACTTCACGGACTTTTCTCTCCATCTGTTTTGCCTGTGCATGGAGATGCGAAGACGGGTTCTTTGATCGATTTTCCGGAAACGACACTCACAGTTTTTTCTGTCTCTTATCCTCATAATTGTCGTCCTCCCGCTCCACCGTCGTCGTTTTCCAGCAATGCTCATGTATCACCACCCTGTCTTCTTTTTTACCCTACCTCTCTTTTTCCTTTGCTCTGCTGCTTTGCTTCGCTGCTGCACATCATCACATACGATAACGACTCCACGCTCCGGATTTTTTCTATCGATCATAGTCCCCCTCTCCTTTTCCTCCCTTCTTCCTTTTTACATGTACCTCATTGTGCCCCCTATTATTTCCGCCCCCCTCTTCCCGACAACTCCCAATCTCCGCGCGATATGGTCATATGGTTTGCTATATGCTTATGTTTTTATGCCGTCTTTTTTTCCACGTTATGCCTAGTTTTTCAAAGTCTCTCTTTTCCTCGCTCTTCGAAATCGTCCTGTCCTTTCCGATTGGAACCTTAATTGTCACTGTCTTTTTCGTAGTTGTGTTAGGGTATTGTATGCTACTAGCGCCATAAATATACGTTCGTGTACATCCTTGCATACTTGAAGCGGTTGGAGGAGAGGAGTAGGCTGTGAGATGATCGTGTACGCAATCCTTGGATCACGAGCTTGGATTTTTTGTGTGGTAGATACATACACGAATGGAGTCCATGAGTTCAAAGCCTCGAGTTTAGTCGATGCTTTGGTGTTTTTCGGAGTGATTCCTATGGGTAGGGATGATGGGATATGGGCGTTTCATTCATAACCTACAAATCTTGCACATAGAAAAAAACAACTTGACAAATGAACGAAGAGTGATTGGGGCTGTCTACGATTCGACAGGATGGATTCAACGGAAGGAGGGTACACCAAATCGGGGGAAATGGATGAATGGAGTTATGATAAAATCGTGGGCACCAAATGAAGCAGGGAGAGAATTACCTGAAGGAAAGGTGGGTCACGATCGACGTTTCCCCAACCGCGCCATTGCATGGCCGAGAGAAGGTGATCAAGACGATGGAAGGATCGAACGCACGGATGGAGCTGGTAGAGGTGACAGAAACGAACGCGCAAAGACTCTAATGAGCTTGCACTGTACCCGCCCTCCTCTCCGCAACCGCGCGCTGGTGCTTCAACCATTCTTCGCTCTTGAACACCTTCTTGTGCATCCTCAAAGCCCTCTCCTTCACCCTCGCACCCCTCGTACTCAATCCGGTCTTCTTAACCCCTCCACGCTCCGTTCCACGGGTGGTAGAAGTAACTGTCTCGATATTGGTCATAACCATCCCAAAGAATCGCTCTCCAAACTCCGCAAGGGTCTTGGCGTTCTTCACCGCCTGCATGTTTCCCCTCGTCAGCCTCTTCTTCAAGTCCCTCATCGCTCTCTTGGGATCTTCCAAGAAGTGAGCGCCATGAGATTTGATTTCTCGGACGAAGTGATCGAGGAGGGCGATGATCTCCGAGACTTCGCGGTTCAACGACTGGGCGAGAGCACGAATAAAGTCCATATCGAGGTTTTGGGACACAGAGGAGAAGGAAGATGTGAGCTGGAGCGAGAGATCATATAGGATGTCTTCAACCGTTTCACGACCCTTGCCTTTGCCATGGCCCTCCGAGGACATTGCTTGGAGTTTGGTATTGGGCTTGGGAGTCAGGGTGGTGGAAGAGGAAGGAACAGGAACGGAGAGGTCGGAGTCGTAGCTAATAACTAAAACATCCTGGGTAGGTCGACTGATGACATCCTGATTAACGTTCTTGAGATTGTGTTCGGCACAAGAGGAACTCGAGCTCGAGCTCGAGCTGCTTGCACTCTCGGAGGATAAAGGTTGCGGAGTCTGTGGCGGTGGGGACTCGACGACAGGGAGTGAGCCGGGAGGGTCGAAAACGGTAAGACCGAGGTCACTGCTGGTAGCCGGCACAATGGAAGAGATGGCCGTAGAAGTTGGCGCGACGACAAAAGTGGTGGATTGGCCGGCCGGGTCGTCGCTCGCCCAGGATCCGGGGCTCCCCGCGCTCGGCGGAAGGGCGAGAGGGAGAGTCGGGGTAGGGACAACGGTTGCGGAGAGGTCTGTCCTGCCGGTGGCAATGTACCCTACCAGGGCACACATCAATCCAAAGCTGTAAGGAGGTCAGTCGATTGGCTGACCAAAATAAGTAGTTGGGACTTACAAGATTTGCATTACGAGAGGTTCGGACAGATAAGTCCTGGCGATGAAGCGACCCCAGCGGCCGCTGTGTTCCACACAGAGTGTGGTCTGATCCTTGACAGGCTCGAGGGGTGGGGTGAGCTTCTTGAAGGCAGCAGAAACCATCTTGGGCTCAAATTCAATTGCGGTTTCCATCTCGACAACGGGACTCGCCGGGAGGTTGAATAGCAACTTATCATGAGGAACACCCAAGTCCTTCCAGTTAGACTCTGCAGAACTTCTCACACTGTCTATACCTCCAGGGGTATCCTTCGTATACGAAGTGGACGCGACCAAGGGCAGGTAGTACGTGTGGTCGGGTACGACGGAGAATGCTCGTTGCGGGAAGAAGATGATGCCTAAAGACGGTGTGTCGTAGGATAACTCAGAGATAGACTGCAAAGGTATTGAGGTTAGTCGTTTGGACGAGAGGGGAAATGAGCCTACACGGAAATCAAGAGATTGGGTCTTGTCGATGATCGCGATAACACGGGGAGGAATGCCACTGGAATTGGTGGGGGGTCTCAGTTCACGAATAGCCAACACCTGGGAACATGGCGGTTGAACTTGGATGTTGTCCACCAGTTCAAGTCCAGAACCTATTGAGTGACTTTGCAATAGCCTGTCGACGAGGTTCAGCTTGTCGCTGATGGAGAATCCATAAAGAACGATGAACAGGTCGGCGGCATTTACAATCTCGGATGGGATTGAGTCGCGTGGGGATAGCTCCAGCGTGGAAGACACGCCGGAATCGGTGATCGATTCTGACTCAGGAGTAGCCTCCGCAGCCGCTTGATCGTCGTGGGAGTTGCGCCGAGAACAGGAGCGACGGGTAGCATTTGCATCAAGCTCTTCGTACGACCTACGGATATCATCGGTGGTACTCGCGATGGGATCTGGGAACGACAATCTGATGTCCTTGCGTGGTCGGGGTGAAGTCATCGAGGACCGGCCAAATGATCCGGAGCGCGAGGTACTCAGCGTGCTGACCATGCTTTGGTCTAGGGCTTCTTTGACCTTTTGATCCTCCAAGTTGTCCTCCTCCACAGGTGCTACCTCTTGGACAAGGTCGTTGCTACCGTCAGAGGGCAGGAGAAAGGGGCGGTCGAGTGGCTCATCGTCATCGGTGGGGTGAGGGTCAATCCAAGGGCCGATAGCGTCACTGTCCCTGGAACTGAGATGACTATTGGAGGATTGCCGGGAAAGAGAGGTGGCATACGAGTGGTTGTAATCCGTAGACCCATTCTCGTCCTCGGAGGGCTCGCTGAAGTCTGTGTCTACTAGAGACTCTGAGCTGGATATGCATTCGTATTCTGAATCGAGGGCGTTGTCCGGGATATCCATGCAGGGACCGGCAGATGCGTAGATAGATAAGTAGATGGAAGGCGGAGGAAGAACTAGTTACTTGAGCGCATCATCCCTTTATACGGCAACCCCGGCCACTAGGCGCCCCTGTGTGAGCGAGGTCGGTCCGGTAAGCACCAACCACGTGCGACCCAAGCTTCAGCTGTTTCCGCCATTCTGATGACGCAGGCAAAGGCCGCGAAAGGGCTGGAGATGGTGAGCAGCCTTGATTCAGCACCAGAGGACGTCTTGCTGGAGGTCTTTCTCCGCTGCTCTGTTCTCGACATTCTTTCGCTCAAACAGGTGAGGCTCTCGACCACACGTCACCGAAACACCGTCCGTGGGCTTATCCCCTGGTGCCACGCAGACATGTCGCGTGTTGCACGCTCTTGGGTCCATCGATTATCTCTGGCACAGGATTGTGCCTACCATCAGGATTCCTCTCGAAATCCCCGCTGACGTGGACATCAATTCTCTCTCTGGCGCCGAACTCCAGAAGATCGTTATCAAAGCGATCAAGCTAGAGCATAACTGGAGAAAACCGACATCCCGCATCACAAGAGTGACTCACGTATTACAAGAAACGAGTGGTGTCCCCATTGATGAAATGCGGTTACTACCCGGAGCGCGCTGGTTGGTCACAGCACAGCGAAACCGCCCCTTGGGACGTCTCAGCACCACCATCTCCCTCTGGTGTCTCAAAGATATAGGTGCCATATATCGATCCGCACAGATTGAAATCACTGGGACATATAGAGATTTTTCCATCATCTCTCAACCTGGGTGTTCCTGGGCATCACTTGCAATTGGCATGTGTATGGGAAACCACGAGTGAGTCAGGATATTCAGAGCGTACCTCGCCCTCCACTGATCCACGTTGCGAGACTGATTCAAGTATACAAGCTTCCTATGCTTGACCGCCACGACTTTACACATGCTGCGCCACTGTTGATTAGGAGCATACCCCGACCACGCGATCTACCGGGCGTTATACACGAGGTTTCGATCCACAGGGACATCGTAGCGACCAGTTTCGTTGTAGCAGATGACGCGGTTAACCACCACCATCAACTTCTACTTATCAACTACACAACGGGTGCCCAGCAACTGGTGGATCCCAAGTTTGTCGAGGTACAGTAACCTCTCGTGTGCCGTGACGACTACATCTGACTGGGTTTCTATTAAAGCGGTTTACTAACTTTAGTATCCGGCTGGCGCATGGCCAGATAATCTTGGTCGGCATCTTGAATCAGAGTTTCGCCATGCGAATATACGCCCTTCCAGATTCAATCTCTACTGGAAGGTACCCCGGGGAGTCCCCATGCTCGGAGCCGCAAGATGAAGGACTGGGCCCGATCGCCTTCAGTTTCAATGTCACCCCAATTCCTAACCTTTTCCCCGACTTCGCAATTTCGGATAGCATCAACATACCCCCTGTGGGTCGGTGTTCTCGACTCTCGATGGTTGCCTTCGATGTACGCGGGTCTTGTGCTGGAGGTGGCCATCTCGTTCACTTCTGCACGGAGGACATGAACGGCGATGGCCGACCGCCGGACGAACCACGAATGATCGAGCCTCGAAGATTCACAGTTCCTGAATCCACATCTATCGAAGTCGTCAAGGTCGGAACTCGAGGACATCGTGCAGTGTGGTTGGAGCATAATTGGGAACTGCAGCAGTTCCGGTTGGTGAAGCTGTCTGTCCCTGTAGGCCACGGCAAGCCATCAGTGGGTGTGCTTTTACCTCCCAATCCGGAGTTGCCGTTCACCCCACGAGAATGTCAATCGTTGGCATTTGACGAAGTTACTGGTAGGGTATGTTTGGGACTTTATACGGGCGACCTGTATATTCTGGATTTTGTATAATCTTGTTTTTTCTTTCCACAACTTCCATCCTCGGGAGGACAATATTAAGTTTGGCACACACGTAGACCTTTTTCGATAGAATTCCCTTAGACTCTGTGCCGCCGTACCCCATAGAAACACCCCTCTCTTGCGACGCGTGAGTGAACGTTGTAAACACTCCCCATCCATCTGAGTCAGGTCTTTCGACCACCGGCCCGGCCACACGATCGATCTTCTTCTCAATTCTGTTCGCCACTTCGAAAAACCTTTGACTCTTCCGCCATCTACAGAGTGGCCGACCTCCTAGACGGTGCAAGGCTATCGTATCTCGCTTATAACGTGCCAACTCTCCCCTTTGTCTCGTACACCCTATGGATCCAGAACTTGATCAGATAACCCAAGCAATCCTAATCGCATCAGATCCCTCCCAAACTTCCTTGCATGCCCAGGCCCTCGAATACCTCTCTTCCATCCAACAAAATGCCCAGATGACCTGGCGGTGGACTTTAGCTCTCTTCGTCGAACCTGGTACTGAAGGAAGTGATCGGAAGTATCCCCCACAAGCTAGATTCTTCGCCTTGAGAGTCCTGGAGGATTTTCTGGATAATAGGTTGGTGCAGTTATCTGCCCGTGGTGGTCTGTTGAATTTTTGACGATGTATAGGTTCGATTCTTTAGAGCCCGAGACTTTCAAGATCATCCAAGAATCCCTCGTGAAATACATCCAATCAGAGTATATTTATGGGCAAGCCGAAGCCAATTCACCATGTGCGTCGTATCTGTGCTCTTCCTGGCTCTGAGATTTACGAGTGTCACCAAGTTTTGAGGAACAAGTTCTCGCATACACTATCGTTATTCTTCCTCCGAACCTATGTAGATCAATGGCCAACCTTCTTCACCGATTTCTTCACCCTTATCAGCCCGCCGGAATCCTCTTCTTCCTCCAGCTTCAACCCCCATGTTTCACTCTTGCTATTTCACCTTGTTTTGGAGATTTCTGGTGAGGTTGCTGATCAAATGCTCAAAGCGGCACGCATACACAATCCAACTCGACATGCGAGGGATGGGCGGGTGCGCGACGCCGTTCGGGAAAGAGATGCTGCAAGGATCAACGAAGCGGTCTTGACTATCATTGCCGCCAATGTGGAGAAGTTGAGTAAGCTTAGATCGGCTTCCGGCTCGACAGAATCACGAAAAGAGCTTGAACAAACAGAAGAAGTGGTCGATTGGGGTATCAGAACGTTCGGGTCCTATGTCGGGTGGGTAGACATAAACCTCACGGTCACACCCACGACAGTCCCATTGCTCTTCACTTTAATCTCCGACTCCGCTTTGCCCATCCGACTTGCCACTTGTGTTTCTCTGTCCCGGATCGTCTCAAAGGGTCTCAAGGAATCGGGGGACAAGTTGCAGCTAATCAAGGTTCTCTCTTTGGCGGATGTTTTGACGACTTTGGAGGAGCGTACAAGGAAAGAACAGATTTCCCGCGGGGAGGACACAGATGAGGGGGAGGAATCTTATCGCGAGGCATTGGGGAAGTTGTTGAATGTCCTCGGTCTGGAATTATGCAAGCTCTCGGAGGTACGTGCCGTCTCCGAAAGTCCCCGTCTCGAACACATCTCACCAAGCATTTTTAGGACACCCAAGGTGACGTTCGAACGGAGGCCACACGTCTCACAGACCAGGTTCTCTCTGTGATGTTGCGATTCTTGGCTGACACCTATGATGACACGTCATCTACCGTGTTCCCATTCCTATCAACTGTATTACTTGCCGTAAGTCTCTGCTTCCTCCTCAGCCTGCGAATCACCCAACAAACGACACCCAGCACAAAAAAGCCAGGAAAACGTCTGCAGACCCCATTCCCGATACGACACGGGTGTTCCTTACCTCTTTGTTGGAAGTCTTGCTGGAGAAATTACGATGGGACGGTGACGAGGACCCGGCTGATTTGGACGAGGACGATAGGGGTCTATTTGAGGTCCTACGAAAGGTATCTCCAAGGGGCCTTTGTGGGGCGGGCAGATTGGCTGACTCATTTCCACAGGATCTACGGACTTTCATGGATTCCATTTTGGTTATTGATCCTTCGCCAGTGACGAGTGCTGTTCAAACGCTTGCTATGAACACCTTAAATGCGTATCAAAACGGCATTGCCGTCAAATGGAATGACGCTGAGCTCGCGGTGTACCTGGTCTATATCTTCGGGGAGATCAATAAATGTGAATATTTTTCCGTCACGAATCAAACATTGGCTGATGTTTTTTTTTTCACCAGCCGGCGGTGGCAAAGGACGGGCAGCGTTCTGTGAAACCCCAGCGGTGATCGACAAAGACAAGAGGAAACTCACGGATTACTCGGAGTTCGCCCTCACTGCCCATGGTCAAATGCTCTATACACTTGTTCAGTCCGGCATCTCTGCGTATCCGCACCACACTGTCACTCTCCAGTTCTTCGAAACGACCGCCCGGTATACCGACTTCTTCAAGGTTCGCAAGGAGTGCATCATGCCTACTTTGCATGCGATGATCGACCAGAGGTTTGTGATTCGACTATACCGATTTCTGGGTAGTTATGACGAGCACTTCGATAGGGGTCTACATAACCAAGATTCCAGCGTCAGAGCACGGGTGTTTTACCTCTTTCACAGGTTCATCAAGGAAGTGAGGAACGAGATATCTCTGGATCTCTCTGCCTCGCTGTTAGATAGCATCAGGGACCTCTTTTCTATCCAGGTGGACCTACCGGAACTCGAAAACCCGGAAACACAGGATCTCCTAACGGAAGCGATAAAAACCCCAGGAATCTTCGATTCTCAGATATACCTCTTCGAAACTGCGGGTATCCTCAATTCGTTGTTCTTCAAGGACCCAACTCAGTCGGAAACCCTTTTGAGATCGATCGTAAAACCGCTTATGGGGGAGCTGCCCGGCCATTTACAAGCGGCGAAGGCCTCGAACGATGTCATGGCGATCTTGAGGATTCACCATATCATCATGGCTCTGGGAAATGTGGCGAAGGGATTCCCTGACCTTCCTTCCCCATTGCTGGAGGGGTATATTCTCCCACCACTGGAAGTATTCCGCGAGATCGGACAGGCGATATTGGTATGCTTGGAGCAACTGAACGGTGTCAAAGGCGTGCGAGATGCGGTGCGCTTCATCAATCCTTGATCTATTTTTCTGAAAACATTAACCCCTGCCTACTACAGACACGATTCGCTTTTGCGAGGATCGTTGCCCCAACCGGAAGCAGCATCACATATTTGATTCCTCCGCTGATGGCAAATCTCCTGGCGCACTCAGAACCTTCGGAACTCGCGGATTTCATGAGCTTCATCGGGTTGCTCGTGCATCGCCTCAAGGTACGCGAACGTAAGCTTAGCGAAGATCAGTGACAAATTTGCCGCTTTTTAGGACGCCATGTTCCAAGTTTTGGATGAGCTAATAACCCCGTTAACCACCCACATCTCCCAACTGTTGGCGCAACCCGCAAACGGAACGGATGATGCGCTCACCCATGGAGAATCGAAAAAGGGGTACTTGAACCTGTTGAGCAGCATCATGACCTCAAAATTGCAAGGGGTGTTCTTGTCAGAACGTAAGTACTCGATCACTGTCACTTTTTGAATGAGTCTCTGATCCCCTGCCCCGCAATCGTAGGTAACAAGGGGCAGCTGGAGGGTTTGCTTGAGATGATGGAACGGCTGGTTATAGATCTCACAGATCCAGCGGGACAACGTTCAGCACTTCAGTTTCTTGCGCGCTGCGTAAACGCTTGGGCAGTGCCGTTACCTGACGGTGCCCCCCAAGCCTTGCCTGGCTTTGAACGATTCATTTATGAAAGGCTCATCCCCGCCACCTTCCGAGTGCTCTCATTGCCAGAGTTCAACACCAAGGACGGGCAAGTGATGATGGTGAGCGGACTACAAATCGTGACCTTCGCGTGCTAACAACCCGCAAGGTTTCTTATGAAATTGCCTCCTTCTACCAAACACTTGCCAAGGCCAGGGGACAAGAAACATTAGACTTCTTCGTTTCTGCGTTTTTACCCTCTCAAGGATGGCCACAAGAGATGGCTCTCGATTTTGTGACAAAATTACGTGACTTAGACAACAAGACGTTCAAAAAGTACTTCACAGATATCGTTCGTGCTGCTCATGGAGGGACATAGCCTACATTTGCGATTTCCCTTTTATCCATGCTTTATGTGATTCGTCTTCTACACTACATTGCACTTTTCTTTCCGCGTAACTTTTATACCGTAATGCATCGTTCGCTTTCGTTTCACCCTGCATACCATCTTTGATGTCGACGTGTACGAATATTTTGTCACAATGGGGTTCGTTTAGCGGGCGCAGGCAGACGCGCCCACTAGTGATAGCTGCAGGCTGATCCCATGTGCGATCATATCTCAAGCGCCCATACCCAACCATAACCATGTCCTCCCTCGGTCAGTCTTCCAGTCTGCTCGGTAACGGGATTAAGCTGAATGGATAAACCGGTCCCCCAGCGACCCAGAAGAAAAAGCCGAGAATAGTGAGTTGTGACCGATAAACCGTGGCTGGCAATCGCGTCCTCATTAACATGTCCTCCTCAGAAACCTCCAAGGGTAATATGACTTACTCTGTGTCGCCTAGAACGCAAATCTGACTATCAGTCATTCAGCATTCCTCGGATATGTCGTTGGATGAAACGTGGAGGAGGCTCTCAAATAACATTCGAGAGATCTTTGCACAAAATGCGGCGAACTTATCCTTTGAAGAGAATCATCGGTTCGCCTACAACCTGGTCCTGGGAAAGCAGTCAGAGAAGCTCTACGAAGGCGTCAAAGTTCTCATCGTCGAGAATTTGCGAAATATGGTCAAGGAAAAGCTAATCCCCGCATTCCCCACCGGTGTCAGGAGCGACATGATATCTCGGGCGAAGGAAGGAGAGGAGTTACTCAAGGCGTTCAGATGCGTTTGGGATGATCACGAATCCGGTCTATGTAAACTGCGCGACATTCTCAAGTACTTGGTGAGTCTCCTCGTCACTTTCTTGCCAAGTCCGAGTGTGGCTGAGGCGCTTATCTGCCCTAGGACCGGGTGTATGCGCCAGCGCAACACCTCCCTGCCATATACGACGCCGGGGTTCTATTATTCTACAAACACATGATCGAGCCTCCGATAGAAGGTCACCTCGTCGAGGCCATTCTAGACGAAGTACGTGTGGAACGAGATGGGTTCGCGATCAACCAGTCCGCGGTTCGGGGATGCGTCGAGGTCCTGTGTTTGTTAAAGGACGACCAGCGGGCACAGTCTCCTTCAGTCTACTTCGAGAAACTAGAACCGCCACTCCTCGATGAGAGCCGCAAGTTTTACACGGCAGAGGGGAAGCAGAAGCTGGAGTCGTCTAGCGCGCCTGAATACCTGACTCATGTGGGTACCTGATCCTGGACCGATAAGGATGCGTTTTTCACCTATGGGCTGCTTATAGATAGACAAACGGTTTACTGAAGAAATCCTTCGTGCCCAACGCTACCTCACCACACGGATCACACCGTTACTGGAGGAGATCCTGGAGGAGACGCTGATCACGCCACATCTTATGACCGTCATGTGTATGCCGAATTCCGGGATGGATACTATGATTGACACGGACAAGATACAATCCCTCACCCTGATGTACAAGCTATTCAGACGGGTTGGAACGGGGATTCCAGCTATACGCAGAGCCTTCAAGGAGTCGATCACCCGTCGGGGGAGCGGGATTAACTCGGACTCAGAGTACGACATCATAGAGGAACCTGCGGGAGCCGAAAGTAATTCTAAGGGGAAAGGCAAGGCCAAACCTCGAGTGACCGGCACACATACCCTTCAACAAGCTCTGAAGTGGGTCCAGGACGTACTCGAGCTAAAGGACAAATTCAGCCGTGTTTGGTCAGAGGCGTTTAGTTCCGACCGAGAACTCGAAACAGCCCTGGTCGAGGTAAGGTTGTGTGTAGCGTGTGTGTGTGCGTTGTCTGATGGAACAATTTCAGGGTTTCGAAGGCTTCATAAATACTAACCCGAAAGCTCCTGAATTTATATCTCTGTTTATTGACGAGAATCTCAAGAAGGGAGTCAAGGATGTAAGCTGCGTTGTCACCCACGAATGTGCTCACCTCTGACGCTGTTGTAGAAAACTGATCTCGAGGTCGACATTGCATTGGACAAGACCATTACTGTGTTTCGGTATCTCACCGACAAGGACGTGTTTGAGCGCTATTATAAAGGACACCTCGCCAAACGATTATTGTTGGGACGGTCCGTCTCTGACGATGCGGAACGACAAATGCTGGGCAAGCTGAAAGTCGAGTGCGGTCACCAGTTCACACAGAAGCTTGAGGGTATGTTCAATGACATGAAGCTATCGGCGGAAACGATGGAGGGTTACCGAGCTCATGTGGAGAGGACCACGGTATGCAATAGGCTTTTCTATAATAATAAAAACTAGAATTCTGACACTCCAATAGGCGCCTTCGGTGTCCATCAGCGTCACCGTCATGACTTCTACCTACTGGCCGTCAGCAGCCAACGCTTCGTGTACTCTACCGGACGTACTCGTGAGGGCGGCCAAGTCATTCGAAATGTATTACCTCTCTAAGCATACCGGTCGGAGGCTCAGTTGGCAGCCATCCATGGGCACTGCGGATGTCCGGGTCCAGTTCAAGGCGAGGAAGCATGATTTGACGGTTTCCACGATCGCACTTGTCATTCTTCTGCTATTCGAGGATCTCAAAGAGGATGATTTCCTCACCTATGAGGTAAGCCGGACCCTATCAATCTACAACGTCAAGGAAAGACTTGCTTTGTATTCACTCAAAGGAAATCAAAAATGGCACCAACATCCCCGACAATGAGCTTTCACGGAATCTCCAATCACTGGCTTGCGCAAAATACAAGATCTTGAAGAAACACCCGTCAGGCCGAGATGTGAACCGCGAAGATTCCTTCTCATTCAACAACGACTTCACGTCGAACCTCCAGAAGATCAAGATCAGCACGGTCTCGTCGAAGGTCGAGAGCACTGAAGAACGGAAGGAGACGCATGACAGGATTGACGAGGAACGAAAACACCAAACAGAGGTAAAACAGTTGCGTGTTGCGGTATGAATGATCTGACAGGTGGCTCGTAGGCATGTATCGTCAGGATCATGAAGGATAGGAAGCACATGGCCCACAACGACCTTATCAACGAGGTCACACGACAACTCATTCCCCGATTCCAACCGAATCCCATGGACATTAAGAAGCGGGTCGAGGGTCTTATTGAGGTAAAGGGGTTCTCCTCTCTCACTTCGCATTTGATGAGGGTGTTCACTTTGTACACACTTCGTAGCGAGAGTATCTTGAGCGATGTGAGGATAGGAAGTCGTACAATTACCTGGTGAGTTTCTATCATAGACCTACAAGTGTCACAGTCTAACGATGAATCACAGGCGTAAAAGGCTGCTTACATTTGTACTTTTGCATGATCTGTATTTCTCGCACGTTGTAATCATCATTTTTGATCTGAGGCCTGTTTTGACTTTTGACCGGAAATCTATTTTCAACAAGTACAACAGCTGTCGACTACATCCCCGGGCACGGAAGAAGTACTTGTCGACGGGGCCGCTTGTCCAGCGGCCGTCCGCGACTCTGGCAGATGTGACAACCTCAGTGGTCTAGATTCCGCACACAACAATGATGGGAGGAAAGAAACGGAGTGGCGAAAACGATGACGGATGGCATCGGAAAGGTGGGAAACAATCTATTTACGCTTGTACACGTGCAATCGACCCAGACCAGGCAGGGGTCCCCCTCAGGAGTTCACCAGGTTCGTCTAATCAGAGGATCGATTTCGAACCAGGCGTGCCTGGAGTCACCTAACCCGAAAGCGAAGGGACAAAATCACGTAAAAGTTTGATATTAGGCATGCCCAAGGTGAGAGTGCCGATGAGGGCCGGTCGCAGGTGGCATTGGGTGGTAGGAAGGAAAGTAATCTTAATGGGATATTGTTTGGCTTGCTCTTGTTTATACAACCGGGTATAATGCCACTGTGTTGCAATATCATAGGCGGTGAGACCAAAGTTCACCCTTGTCATTCGTTCTTGAAAGATACGTGGGGAGCGCACCTGGATAAGGAGTGGAAGGGGACACAGAAGAACCTGCGTTCTGGTCAACGTCCGATCCCGTCAACGTCCAACGGCCAAGTCCACAAGTGTACCTCTTGGGCGCGAGAAAGAGTGAATCAGATGAATGCACTGCCAACAGAACGTCGACGCCCCGTCCTGCCTTGTGTAGATCCGTATTTCCTAGCGGAGGCGTAGCCGATGTTGGGACGACCCGCCGCAGGAAATTTCAGTTGTGGAGAATTTCCTCTTGGAACATCATGGACGGGCAATGCAGAATATGACTGTTTGGAGATGAAAGGCATCAAATGTGAGCGTGAGCATCGGGGCGGCCAATGAACCGCAGTACGGATGAACCGGTCCAGGTGAGATGACGGCCCCACCCGATCACTCTCGAAAGGTCAATGCAGGACCAGGCGGCAAGGCAACACTGTAAGAACAAAAGGTAATGATTTACAGCTGTTTTCCAGACGATAGGCACACTCGGCCTTCTCGCTCGTACACAATCTTTGTTTACATTTGGAGCTCCGGCGGTGCTATACCCAAGGAGTC
>Ga0307514_10001634_pt1 | contig 26180 bp, 26 predicted proteins | sample 16_EM_MG_FD_203088 | JGI IMG/M metagenome (GOLD analysis project Ga0307514, IMG submission 203088) | Populus trichocarpa ectomycorrhiza microbial communities from riparian zone in the Pacific Northwest, United States - 16_EM | ecosystem: Host-associated > Plants > Roots > Unclassified | place... | reverse complement strand
CCCACCCCCATCTCTCCTCTCTGCTGTCCCACCATTGCTTCTCCTCGTTCTCCTCCCCCCCCCATTCTTCTTCCCCGACCCTGATACCCCATCCACCACTGGTAAATGCGCATCAATCCTCTCCCTCGCGCTCTTCACGAGATTATCATAAATAAAGCGCAGATCATCGATTGAATCCAGCTGGACCTTGCGGAGGGTAGGTGGATCGGCCATGTTTAATTATGGAATATGGTCGGCGGGAGATGCGGTCGTGCGTGCGACCTGCGTATATTTTGCTTGTTGCCTTCTAAGCAGGCCTTGGCACGAAGCAATGTATAAACCCAACATCGAGCGATCCCGTCTTCGTAATTCCCGATCTGCACCACCACATATCCTGCACACCACAAGGATGCAGGTAATTTATCGTCCATCGATCTCACAGAACAAAAGTCACTCATCACGAATCATACACATACTTTTCTTTGTTTTTGGTGAACCCGATTTGATTTGAGCTGTAAATAATGTGTACATATGACATATGATAAGAAATGACAACTCAGAACATCATCAGACATATGCGGATGCTAGTGGATTCTCTAGTAAGAGAGAACGAGAACGAATACCTCTTAGTGAAGGAAGTGGGAGAAAAACAACCATCAACCTTTGTGAGAGTAATAATACCTATAAATAAATAAATGAACCAAAAACCAACGAACCCTCCAACAAAAAAAAGTAGAAGGAAATGACCTCCACATATCAACGAAACGAAAAATAAACCATGCATCTAGTGATGGACAGGGTACTCGATGTGTGAACGAAAAGGAGGGAGGAAAAAACAAATACAGCAACAAAAAACCCTAAAAAATCAGAAACAAGAACCAAATCCGCTATCGCTACAAAGTATAAGTAAGGAAAGGAGTTCGAGGCGGGTGATGAATGCGTAGATTGTGGTAGAAGTCGAACCCAAAGATAACGCCATTTTGCCATGAGTGTAGTTTAGAAAGTACCGTAGATAGGGCTTCACCTGACCCGGTGCCCAGGCTAAGAGGGATTGGATCATCTGATGAGTAGAGAGATATGTCCCACTATGAGGGGAGCATATTTGAATACTCCTCCTCTGTGAGCACAATCTCGTGAACAGGTTCCATCTTATCCGTCAGGTTGGGGATATGGATATCGTAATGGGAAGGCAAAAAGATGTCTATCCAAATACCAATCTCGCGTCAGTTTTCGTGAACTCTAAAATGTGGCAGGGGTATAGCAGAGAAGGCGAACCTAGGTTCCAATCAAAGCCCTGTGAGGCTTTCACACATGTTATCTGGAGATTTCACGGACAGATTAGTTTTCGCCCGTACATTCACAGATTCCAAAACCTACCAATCTCGGAGATCCATCCCTGATTCCTAAATCGAACACGGAATGTTCAACTCTGCTGACCGACGAGCCTATCCAATTGAGAAAACACCAATTAGCCTCGAACAGCTTTAAATCTTTTAGAATAAGGTAGGAAACCTACTCAATAGTGAAGGTCGCCGTTTATGATGATGAAATACTGGTGTCGTGGATGGCGAGCTTCCAGAACTCGATGTCGGAGAGGATGAATGGGAGGACGAAGACCCGGGGGATGAAGCGGAAGAGTGAAGCTGATCCTTCTTTCTAGGAATCGAGATTGCGGATGAAGCCATTGCCGAAATATTGTTCTGTCTTATATAAAGCGATTGATGGGTTGCAAATGTTGCTTTGAAGCTCTCTTTCTGCTTCCTTTGTAGATGCTCCGGCTGTGTAGGAACCTGAAATGGAATGGTCGCTCCAGCGGATGTAAATGTGTATCTCTTCTAAGGGTACTGTTGTTTGTTCGAACTTGCTTGAAGTTTCAGGAAAGCTCAACGTGGGGTGAGAACTGAAAACTAAAAAGTTGGGAGGAAGAGGCGGCTATGCAAGGGTTTATGAAGGTACGAACCGGAAGAACCTCAAACAGAAAAATGGACAACCAGGCTGTGACTGACTCGCCAGGATTGGAGGGGGGTGTTATATTTGCTTTTTTGGAAATCTTCGGGAAAGCTGGGGTTAACTGGTGTGAATGAGTAAGGATCTGGGTATCTAGTCTTTAGCAAATGCATAGCCTCGCATCAGATACTCAATCTCCTACCAAAATCCCGATCTCCGGGCTGGCATCTACAGCTGCCTATGAGTAGAGTACATACATTTACATACAGTAGCTGTGCAGCACCGCTAGAATGGCTTCGCGTATGGAGATGTAGAGTAGGTAGAGTAGAGCTCGAGGCTACCTATTGGAAGCAATATTGAGGCTAAGCTCCTGTGACCTGTAGGGATGCATACCGTTGTTCAGGAGATGCAACTATGACTCCACCACCACTGCCAGTTTGATGAGTACTGCTCCCTGGCCAAGCATCAACATGCAGTACCACCACCACAATTACTCACTCACTCAAAATAATCCCACAACCGGGGACAGGCGAATACATAGGCTCAAAAAAAATTCCCCACAATCACTCATCGTCTCCACATGGCTTCAATTTCATCGTGGTCTGCTAGCGTAGAGCCTTGGCGGAGTGACTCTGACGTGCATTTGAAGGGCCTGCTGTCTTGGCGCTGACCCCATCCAAGTCTCTCCACCCAGCAAATGTGTACATACATATGATATGTGTGAGAGGAAATTATGATGTGCGAGGGGAAGGCTTTAGCATGAGCCGTGGGTAAGTAGATGCATACAGGACGCATGGAGCCACTTGAATAACGAATGCTCTTGCACTGCCTGTCCACAGTCCACATACTCTACTACAGACCAGTCGTTATCACCCTTTTGGCCCAGAATGCATGCACTCTACCGTCCAGCCCAGTTCCTATACCCAAACCAAAATGCCCACGAGCAACTCCAGATGTGGGAGAAAAATCTTGCATCATTAGCAGAAAGTGGGGAAAAAAAGTGCACCTAGAAACACTTTGCCAACGAAATCTTGGAGTTCAGGGTAAACCAATGTAGAAAAACAATTGATTAGCTTTGCAGGAAAAATTATACCCCTTCAAACACCGTATCTCCCGACCATCAACGAGCAGTAAATCTGCGTCTTATCCACCACAAAGCAACTCACGCCATACATACTATATTCAAGCAAGAACACAAAACACTAAACCCAATCCTCCATTTCATGCGTACAACAAACCAGGGCCTGAAGAAGGTATAGATACAAATCAATATCAGCGCAGAGGCTGAAGATATCGAATAGGATGGCCCATAATTTAGATATCCGCTACATGTAGTGCGTGTATGTAAAGTCGTTCCCGGTCCTGCCAGACGAGCACGAGTTGCCCTCAATAGGAGATGGTATCATAAATGAAATACAGAACAACCACTAGCAAGAGCAAAAAGGTAAAGGTTAGAAAGAAAGAAAGTATTGACTGTAAGCAGGATGAATGAATAAAACATGAAGATGTCGAGGCGTAAAAATCATCAGAACAAAAGCTGCGCAAAATAGGACTGAACAATGAACAAGCCAGGTGACTTCCAATCCAACCATTACAGCCGCCACCGCCACAGTACTCCGCAAAATAATACACCTGAGTAAATAGTCTCTAAGACCCCCTTTTTTACCATTTTTTCCTCGCAAATCTTCTATTAAGAAGAGTTAAAACTTTTGGAACGTTGAATTGCACGTATTCCAAGTCTAATTCGTCTTGGCCGTTCTGCTGCATCTCCAAGAGGTCATCTAGTTTGAGGTCAAGTTCGAGTAGTCCTCGATTTCGTCCTTCACCTGCTGTCAGTCAATGCACATGAATTTCGGGTCTGGGAGGCTCGTACCTTTATAGTGTAGCGATATTACAAACGTGCCAGGCATGGGAGAAGTTATATTGAAAAAGATATTTGCCCGTCTTCATTAATAATTAGTTACTGATTATTGCCTCGATCGGAGGTTCATGCTTACCGATTATCAGGAACATTACTCTTCTGAATGACGCCCTCTTTCTCTAGCTGTTGATGCGTAAATTTATACGGACCAAGCACAGTCTGCTTCTGCTGTTTCCGTTGCTTCCCTTCTGACTGACTCCTAACATTGTGCAGGTACGACTTATACGTTTCAAGTTGTCCGACCAAGTACGTATTATGATCGCGGATAGTCTTGTAGACCTCATCGAGCTTCTTCGTTTCCTCCACGACCTTGTCTTTCAAAGACCCCAAATGAACCAACTCCTGCTCAACCTCTTCTCTAAGTAGAAGATAACCATCTTGATCCGTCGCAACGCCAAGGTCTCTCAATTGCTCTAACAATTCCAATGCCCTCATACCCTTCCTAAACATGCCCATGTCCCTCATTTTGGCTGCCGTGTCTGCGATTTTTGTGAGGTTGAGTGGCTTCCGGACGGCAGGAGAAGTTGCGGGAAGCGTTCGGAGCAGTTGCACAAAGGTAGATTTCGCTTCCATATAACACACATCTTCCTGTGTAATGTCCAATGCCGCAGTCAGGTCGTCAATTGCGGACTCCCAGCGGCTGTACAACGGCAGTGTGATGACACGGTTTTCCTTGCGGGGGACCTGAGCAGGGGCCGGACCTAACTCCGCAAGAAGCACATTAAGGTGAGAAACATCCTGAGCCTTATTCTCCATAAAAGTCAGTCAACTTCGATTATAGGCAATGGAAAATCAAAGTCCTTCTTTCAGCTTACCAATTCCTTTGCATGCTTCTCCAGGAGCTGATGGGTGGTATAAATTTCATTGAGCGTGATCGATAGCTCGAGATCTTTCTTAGAGAGCGCGACATATTGATCCATCTAAATTTTGTATTAGAACTTCCGCACCATGTCACATTATCCCAGCATGCACAAGTACCTCTAGAGACTCGTAAAAATCTCCGACCTCACAAAGATCCATGAGAAATCTATTGATCCTTGCCTTGTTGTGGTGCACAAAAGGCGCAAGGCTGGCCATGTATGGCTCTTTCGCGTACGAAGGCTTATTGGCCAGGTTCTGCAGCATCTTCGCAATCTAGACAAACATCCATTAGCATTGCGGTCTAAATACGGTGAGCATCTACCTACCAATGTCAAGGTTCTCCGTGGGTGCTCTGATGGCATACCATCGACAAGCATATAAGACCGCGGAGTCACAATTGCGGGGTTCAAGAAGCGCAAGAAGAAAAACCCCCCAATTAATGTACAGATCACCTGTTCCTTTGCATCAGGGTATTTACGCTATAATTGCAGTTAGGACCAGGTTCGATCGAGACGGGATATTCCTTCCAACCTTTGTCAAACTCCTAATTTGCTTGCAAATCCATCTGATTCCGTACGGTGTCTCATTTAGATTGTCTATGATTGTTGTGAGGAAGGAATTGGCAATCTTCATGAGCATGGTCAGCCGAGGCTCAATGATTGCTTGTACCTGAGGATTTTCAGCTGCTTCTTCTGCTGAGATACCCCGTGGCATATTTGACGGTAGGGTACCAGTGTCTTCCTCAATCTGCTTAATCATTTGCTCGTAGACCTTGAGCGGGTTAATTTCCAGATTCAAGTCTTTATGCTCAATCAGGGAGTTAATCTGATCGGCAAGAACTGTCTTGAGGTAACTCTGTCCAGGCCCTCTTCGAGTGTATGTTGTCATCATTCGAGAAACAGGCGTATTTGCGCGAAGCAAGGACGAATATTCAGGTGTGGTATCAAACTGGGCAGATAGTACGGACTGGAAGAGAAACCATTAGCACATGTGGAACCCAGCAAAAAAAAACTCTGCAAGGCCTACCTGGAACATAGTCAAAAGCAAATGCTCTTCACGGCTTTCGTATTGATTCCCGTATATTGTAAACATAACGGTTTGTAGAAGGGCGTCAATCTCAGCCATTGTGACAAGACGACACAGTGCGGCAATATGGCGAGGTTCTGATTGTAAGAGGAAAAAGAGGTTCCCGTATTGCTGGGTCTTCTGGTCACTGGGAAACGTGCCTTCCAGTATCTCTACACTGTCTTCTAGGTGACTTGCCACTTCGTTTTGCTGTTCACAAATATGTCAGCTAAACATAACAGAGGAATTGGCTTTCCTGGAATGTATCCAACCTCTTCTAACGCCATACGATTCTGGATTAGCAGTGCTATTCGAGAATCAAGGTATCGAACATCCTTTTCTAGCACGAAATTCTTCTTCGATTGTGACGAGATCTTTGCCTTGAGGTCTCGTAACGTCTTTTGAACTGTAATGCCACAACGTTCAGCATAGTACCACCCAATATTCGAGAGCCATCCAAACCTCTTGCCAGATCATCCTCTATTTCTATGTCCTTGTCATGCGCATGCATCGACATATACAGGGCTGTCACGGAGTAGCGCTTGGAAGCGCGGGCAGACCGAGTGCCATCTGAGGAGGAAAGTGTATTTTGTCTTGTCACCTGTGGATATGGGCCCACATTTGAGGACGAGGATGACGTTGATGTTCGTGATGGTGCCAACATTGTAAGTGCCATATGGTTGATTTGGTGTTGACGCCGAGAGGTATACTCCCAAGAGGGGAAAGATTGTAACGGCTGGATGGACGCAAGAGGGAGAGGGGCTCTCAGGAATTTTTGCAATAGGAATTCGTACACGCTAGGAGCAGAAATCTTAAAGGCGACAACAAGCCAGCTTGAGGGGCACCTGAATGGACTGAGCTGGGTGTAAGGGCCAGTACCAAGCCGTCCGCTGTTCTGGCGAGGACCTCACGGTCAACCGCCGAAAAATCGAGCAAGAGGTGGCAATGCTAGGTGGTGATGATGATGGGGCGGTGAAAGGTTGGGAGGCGGGAGGGGGAAGGGGTTTTGATGGACTGTTTTCTCAAGAGAGATGGTGCCTGATTAGGGTAAATTGAGCTAAGCGACAACTTTAGCGGTTATAAGTACACTGGTCGAGTTATTATTTTGCTGTTGTGCTCCTGTCGCCTCCAGTGGTAACGGCCACCGACCTGATTGGACTATTAAGAGTATCTGAATTAAAATATAAAACGGCCGAGAGAAGGGAAAAAAGAACGGAAGCGAAGATGCGGAGTGAATGCAGTGGGTACCGGTACAGTTTATGCTAGATCCTCTCAGGAACAGGACACGACAGGCTGCCGGTCTTTTGACAGAAGTTGGGGTCGGGCGAGTAGGAATGCCAGGCGCGGTTTAGGAAAGGAGAACAGTCAATTACTGGTGGCCAGTACGCAAGCGATAAAGGGCGTCAGGGGGGGCGGGGTATTTGGTTCGCCAGGGCAAGGAGCATGCAGTCTACTTAAGTGAATGAGCAGCGCAAAGGGGACAAATCTATCCAGCCTTGCCCTCTTTGGGCTCAGCGCTGCTGCTTTCTTTTTCCTTCGCTTCTTTTGCTCGAGATGGCCAGATGAGCAGGGATGGGACTTTGCTTTTTCTCTCCTCCTGGTTGAATGGGTGTGGTGATAGGTAGGTAGCAAGAGAGGTGGGTGTTTATACACGTCCAAATACTAAGAAAAGTGACTCCCGCGTAACAACATTGCCATAGATATCTGGATGTCCCAGTTTTGGGAACGAGAGCATCACAGTTTCTACTTATCCCCGTTTGTGTTGCCTATATGTATGTATACAGTACCTAGAGCTCCAATGAATGGCCCTACTGCATCCGAGTCTCCCCTATTTCCATCGATATTTCTCTCACCTCTTTCGCAGCCCCCTACTACCACTCGGGTACCTAACAAGAGATCACCACTGCATCTGCCCATTTTCGCCGCACAGAATAGTACCAGACCTGCAGCCGTCGAGCCATGCCTACTAAGTAGGTAACCTGCGCAATTACAAAATGCTGCTCCACCCTCTTTGTTGATATAGATGCAAGGAGGCACCTGCGAAATGAGATAATTGAGAGGATAGCCAAGTGCATTTTTCTATATTATAAACCCTTCAGTTGGGCATAATACTGTGACCCATCACAAGTATATGTGATGTGCCCGGGGTTTTTTTGAATCCATCTGATCTGAACACATGGAGGGAAACAGGACTTAATCTGAGATTGAGTCCAGATGTTAGTCTGGTTGTAGTCTCCGTGGCACAACGCCAAGTCAACGTCCTAAAAGTTGATATATACACTACTTACTTTAGTATGTAGATGTCATCAACTGGCCCTTTTTTGGCGGGCCCTTCAAGCGAGGCTGTGCCTACATGTGGAGCCGCCCCCATGCCACGGGTCTAATCCATCTTCAGGATGTATGGCTTATGTATGTACCAGTGTCAACTGTAGTCTAGTTACACGACCCACCGACAAAGAAGCGTCAACTGTATTGCGCAGCAGCTTAGCCGTTACTTCTTCCTATCGCACTAGCAATGCAGCTGAAGAGTGAAAAGCACTCAATGTACCGGTAATGCACGATGTTAATTGAGCGTTGGTATCCATCGGCGTACGTTACACCACTCCGAGGTTAAAACTGCACTTTACAAGGATGTCTAGCAGAAAACCCTGGCCTACCGAAGTATTTGGTGAGCTCTGACACCGCGTGCATTTGCATGCTGAGAATTGTAGCCCTCGTGTGCTATTAATCTATTTGATACACTCGAACATTCCTCCACCGGTGACCCCGCGGCTCATGTATGCGAAAACCCCGATCATTTCTTAAACGTCATAGACTTGCCGTCCTTCTCCCGCACGCCCCTCTTTCCACCTTTTGGTCCGCCAACACCGGGCTTATTATATGGGTTAAACGCCTTTGATGACCACCCTTCTTTCTTATCCTCGCCTTTCAGCACAGACGGTGCGTTGGTGTAATCGAATGCCTGGAATGGCAGTTGCTCTTTTGGTGTTGAGGCTGACTCCTCTGTAGTGTCCTTAGTCTTATTTATCTTTTTCTTTTTGTACCCCTGGCCCAGTGGTTCTGCACTCCCAACCACATCTTCATCGATCGTCTGTGGCACAAGATCATCATCTGTATTCTGGGTCTTCTCCTCTGCTTCCAAGCCTGGCGCCTCGTCCATATCTCTTTTCCGTTTTCTTCTGCCACCAACTTGCTTTAACACTACTATATCATCCTCATCCTCTCTCTTTAGTCTGTGTCGAATAAATTCATGTTCTGCCCTGGAACCTGGTTCTTGGGGCTGGGCGACCGCTGGTGCCGGGTCGTTGGGATCTATGAATATCGCTGCGGTTAATTGTGGAAGAGGAACGGCTAATCTGACATCAGCCAGTGCTTTCCCCAGCTTGGTAGCACCATCAATCCATTTGCTACTTCCAAATGTCTCTCCCCAGAAACTAGACTGATCTGTTCGTGGGGTTCCAGTTGTAACAGTGTCAAAAATGTTTATGGACTCCTTTGGCCTTGTGACAGCTGCGACTGGGTGTTTTACCTCAGCTTTTTCTGGTACCGGTAGAATCATTGGCATCTCAGCCCGAGCCTTCTCCCTAGCCGTCCGGATAATAGATATTATATCACTAATTCGTACCCGAATATGTATTGAAATTGGAGCGCAGGCACTAAGGACCCCAGGAACGTCTTCTGGCATCAGCCTGGCTAGATTGTAGATATGATGTTTTGGCATCACATAATTATGGCTGTCATCTTCATCCCGTGCCACTTTGTCTCTAAATTGATGCACCGCCTTGAAGACTGCCAGCTGCTCAGGCGTAAACATTACTGGATTTCGCTTCAACATCAATGACCAGCCAAACTGTCCAGTGCCATCTACCGCATCATACGCTTCGCGCTCATAGCGCCTAAGCGACGTTTCCTTGGAGTTAGAAAGGGCTTCGCCGACTAGATCAATGTCAGGAGTAGACTTTGCGATCAACTCATTGCGAACTTTATCGTAACAATAGAGTAGGAAATGGGTATCTGAGCGTGCATAGTCTAACATTTCTTGCGGAAGTGGTCTGATAAGTGGATTAGCAACTGCCAACGCTATATTTTTGGGAATTGGCATTCACGGACCGTATCCGCCAATCTGCCAATTGGTATTGTTTGTCTGCATCGAAGTCGACATATTTCTTGAGCAGAAACGCAAGGCTCTTGCCTGCAAAGCCAAGGGACCTGGCAGCCTCATAAGTGTCAAACAGTCCCACAACATATAGTCCAAAATCTCTTTGTAACCATATTATATCCATGTATGCACCATGGAGTACCTATCACGGCATCAGTTTGCCTGTATCTACTGTTGGACTGTGATAGGCATACCTTGATTATGTTAGGGTCAGCAAACACTTCATTCAGACACTGCAGCTCTTCCCTCAGTTTCAACGTATCTACTATCCAGTCTTTTTCCCGCGTGCTTATCTGCATCAAACAGACAAATCCTATATAAGAGCGATCACTGTGGTGCTCCAAATCAATTGCTATCTCCTTTGCCTGCTTTAGGTCGTTCAGCATTTCTGCTAAAGACGCCTCTGAGGCGATGTATATAGCCTTGGTAGATTTGAGGGGTAAATAATCCATCGGTGATTTGTTCTCATATAGAGACATTGGATATGTCAAGTTCTCAATCTCGGCTTTGTAGGGATGGTTGTACTGCATCTGCAGTTTGTCGTCTATGAAAGGGCGCAGACAGTCATTCAGAGGAACTACCGCATGAGGTTTCGTTTTCAGGATTGGTTTCCAAGCTGAGTTGTCGTGGTTGTTAACCTTGGTCTTGAAACACAGTTGGGGCTTCGCAAGACTCCTATTCTTGAATATATTGGCTGCTCCTGGCTTTGCAGTTTTCCTCTTGTGCGAATCATCCCGCCGAGCGTTCGGTCCTGTCACAGGATTCTTCTGCTTAATCGCCCCAGTGTATTCGTCCAGACAGGTATCCTATATCCTAATCAATACCACTCTTCAAGCCATAGCGAGATTCCGTACAGCTTTCTCTAGCAAGAAGTCCACAACTTCTACCACGTCCTTCCAATTTGTCTCAATGTCGTCCACATCCCCCAGCTTGGGTGTATTCAGATCCGTTCCGGTGGTGGCATTGCGGAGTAGAGAGTTGATCATTCCAAGCATAGTCGTATTGCACCGATTCAGTGACGAAACAAAGGTCGAGTCGAATGAACGATGGAACGGAAGGTCCTCTGCGGCAAGACCGACAGCCGTCTTTGTAACATCTACAAGAGCCGCTGATGCCTCATTCTGGAATGCCGAGAAGGGCGTGCCGGGATCCATCTTTGCGACGAACAGGCCTTGAGCGCGAGAGCTGTTAAGAACAAGATTTTAAATTGAACTCGGATGACTAATCTGCCATGTGAGCTGGCAGCAGGGCTGATGCCCTAAAGCTCACAAGTAGTCCCCCCACCAAGGAGCAAATTATCACGAAAGCTCTACAAGCAACACCAACGCCAACCTAGCAGCTGCACCTAGCTAAACATCACAAATTGGCCCAACATTTTGAGGAGGAAGATTTGACGGATTTTTATTCAACCTAGACAACAACCGCAATCATGGTGAAGAAGAGATCCGCCAAGTACGTCACATAACGTTTCGCCCAGCACCCGTGTTGAATCTCCCGGGAGGTTGGGGGTCAGTTAGGGGAGGGAGAATTGGGAACATGGTGGCTGACCTCCGTGTTTCTCTATATAGCGGTCGTAACAAGAACGGGCGTGGCCACGTCAAGCCCATCCGCTGCTCCAACTGCTCCCGATGCACTCCTAAGGACAAGGCTATCAAAAGATTCACCATCCGCAACATGGTTGAGTCCGCTGCCATCCGTACGTACCCGCCTGGGGGAAGTGGGATACCCTGAGATATACAAATGTTAATCACTAGTACAGGTGATATCTCCGATGCCTCCGTCTTCCCCGAGTACGTTGTGCCAAAAATGTACCTGAAGCTCCAGTACTGCGTTTCGTGCGCTATTCACTCCAAGATCGTCCGGTACGTTCCAATTCTACCACTGGATACCACGCCTACATATTCTAACTTCAACTCTATAGTGTTCGTTCCCGGGAAGGGCGGCGTAATCGTGCCCCCCCCCCAAGGATCCGATTCAACAAGGACGGCAAAAAGATCAACCCTAACCAGGCCCCCGCTAAGACCACCACTGCTTAAACACCATTTAACCAGTTTCTCTGTTCTCTCTTAGGCTTCCAATTTTCCTCAGACAATAAAAAACACCACACGAATGATGAGCAACCTTTAATCAAGCATTACTCAACAATGGTGAGCAGCTGATGTGTTGGTTGGGATATGGTGTATGGATCATGAAATTTACAGATCCAATCGGAGTTCTACCTTGTGTTTCAATAAAATCATCGTTGGGTGAGAATGTTTGGCTGTACGTACACCGATACAGTACTACATTAATTTTTCTTTCGGGGGTTCCCTGTGTCACGTGATCGGAAGAATCATTGCACAATTTTAGATAAACTTGCCTTGTGTAGCTGGTGTCAATGTAACACCGCAATTGCATTCTTTTGGCACTCGCTATCCCAAACAACTAAATCTCGATATTACCCAAAGAAATAATGAGACTAATAGAATGCATATCATGTTGTGAAGTGGGGTGAAGGTCGGATTCCAAACGGAAAGCTGTGATAAGACAGTTCAATAATGAGGTCTCAGGCAAGTCTGGATGAAAGGTTCAATTCCAATATGTGTTGATGACCGGGAAGTTGCTGCAAGGCCCAGTCGATGAGCGGTGATGGTGCTGTTTTGAGCTCACATGACGTAGAGTATGGTTGTATCTAGAACGACCCAACGTACGTTAACGACTGCACATAAGTGGTACCCTTCTAGGGTCCTCAACAAAAGCAATAGTATGCAGGTATGCACAATTTGAATTGAATAATGGTATCAGGGTATCGAAGGAAAACATCTACAAAGAAATAATTATAAAGGCGCACAGGCGCGAGGTATACGCTAGAGGAAGGAAAACAAGCAAACTACAACCCGACCTGCCCCCCAGATTCCAGCAGCACTGACGGCTTCTTATGAGTCTTAACTAAGCTATGGTAATATGTAATAGCAAGAAGAAAAAGCTGGCAAAAGGAGCAAAAGAAAACACTACTGAGTTCTAGGTTACGCCTGGGTATCCGCCTGTTCTTCCTTACCTAGGGGGTGGCTGCAACTCAGCTGTGGTTTCTGTTGGTATTTTCCTTGCAGCTCGATCCGAATGTTTTGCAAAAGCTGTTGGTATGATTGGTGGGGATTCTTCTTCAATGCTGCGATAAATGCGTGACTCATTGCACCAGTAGCCTCACCGCCCTCAGTAGTATCCGCTCTACAAATTGTTCAAATTAGAGTCAACATGTCAAGCACTTTTCTGATGATAAGACTTACGACTTCTGAGTATCTTTTGAACCTGACCACTGAATGACATCTGCAGGGGACGTCCTGGTTCTGCGTGCGTGCTCATCTGCACCACGCCCTTTCGTAACTTTCTTGAACAGACTTGCTCCCGTGGAGATCACTGACGCGACATCACCTCTTGAAGAGTGTGCCAGAACATCGATAAGACCCTCACTAGCATCCCTGAGAGCATTGGTCTCTTTGAGATTTCCCTATGTACAGATATGTCAGCTCGCATACAGGAGACTGGGGGTGGATGTATGCATACTTGAGTAGAGTAAAGGTAAGGTAAGTCGAGGACGGAGCCAGAGTGACAAGAGTCAAAGATTGCAGTTAGTCTCACTCCAGCTTTGAGCGGTGCAACCCTATATGTATGGTTAGTGAAGTATTGACTTTACGATACTGGGAGACTAACATAATTGCGTGCATATCGTCGTCGACAATGGGTCCATTGTAACGAAAGTCCGCCGGATATATCGTCTCGTCATAACCTGAAATCCCTGTCAGGACCGGATACAAAAAATAAGACATCTGACCAACCTACCATCATTTTCATCGCCATCGATATCCTTAGTTTGTCCCCCATGGCCTAGCATGTCAGTTATTAGCTGTTTTTTCATCTACGACTGAACTTGTAATAGACACTTACCGGAGTAATGGAAAAACAACGAGTCATTGGGCTCTGCACCCTTGACAAGCCAGTGCATTGCTTGAAGAATATTTTGCCTGTTGGGTATGCTTCGGGGGTTTTGCTGATCATCCGTCAAGATTACCATATCCTCTCGCTTATATCCAAATCTTTCTATCAAAAAGTTTGACATATTCTTCACATCATTTATGCACCCTCGCAGTTGGCCCCTTTGGCCAAAATAGTTTATCCCGATTAGAAGAGCCTTCTTCTTTCCCGTGCATTGACTGTATAGGAATGTGTGGCCTCCGTTTGAAACGTGTTGAGGCTGTAAAGGTGGAGCCTGAGGTGGGGGGTATTCTGAATGCGTATTAGTTCCCAGTACCCGTGACTCAAGTATGGAGTTACTCACGATACCCCGGGCTTGGTGAAGGTACTGGTGGTGGTGCTGGATAAAAATGGGGTGGCTGCAAAATAAAATCATCAGTAATGGAGTACACAGGTGTAAATCTCGTGAGTAAGAATCACTGCGGTAGTTTGATAGCCATAAGGTGGCTGTGCCTGTGGTGGGTATTGGCCATAAAGTCCCGGAATATGTGCTGCTCCTGGCTGTTGCACATATTGTTGATATTGCGGCCTGGTACATGCATGAAAGCAGTCAGCGGAGAGAATCCGAAAATAACTTTCAAATAATTCGAAGATGCGGCTCACTGTTGAGGAGTAGTATAGTATGGTGTTCCCGCAGAATTTGAATACTGTCCATCAGGATATCCGGATCCAGGATAGTGGTTGTGGTATCCGGCCATAACTGTTGACTTAAAAGTGGTAGCTTTGGGTATCACAGTGGAAGTTCTAGGCACTAGAATTTCCGGCCTTGCTGCTTGCTGCTGCCTGTAGAGCGAGGAATTGTGAGTGGGGCACAGCTCCAATCTTATATAAATTCCGAAAATCAATCCTGATGTTGTGTAATCCTCAAGAAGCCTCACCAGCTACCTTGCCGTCACTGGTTCCACAGCTTGAGTTCGTGAGAAGATGTCGAATTTTGTCGTAGAGTGGGGTGTGATCCTAGACAGCAGTGCGTGGTGTTGAGGGGAAAAGCCGCAGATGCAGACCTAAGTTGCCATTGTTCCGCCCAGCCCTGTTCATACTGTCCGCATCTGCACAATTTCTACAATACAGCACCAAGAGAATAAGACATACATTCACGATGTATTTCTCGCAGCAAGCCTGGCAGGATTCTGCCCTTCATTGGCCACTGCGGAAGCCATAACACATCGCTTCCCCTGTCGCATGTAGCCCTAACTGTTTTGTAAATGATGCCCCAGGAAAATTGCGGCTGATCGCAGCAGGTCAATAATTGGCACATGAAGAGACCTTTCTCTCGTGACCCAGTCATTGCTGAGTTCTCGGCAGCGACTAGTCTGGTTGCACTTTACTTACGGACAACCTCTGCTGAAGTCAAGGCCTAGTCTGGCGGTCAAGGCCCTTAAACAATTACATGCAGCCGCGAGACATGCAACCTACTGCATTCTTGTACTTCGCTATAAGGATTAGATCTCAGCTCCTCCTCCTCCTTCCTCTTGCCCAAGCTGTACCACATCTCCCATATACCACTTGCTCTACTAGCATAGTTGAGGCGTAATATGGGCTCGAATTAGTTAGATAGGTAGATCTTAATCTCCGTATGGCCTAATGAGTACTTCATTCAGAGGCCTGGTCTCGTATGAAGATTAAACGGACGCCATGTGGGGGTATCACTGCCTATCAGGTGCTTCCAGCGAGATTATACCGTTAACAAGCAAAACTACCACACAGCTACATTTACACTTGTCCGGTATTACTCCAATGGTGAATATTTGCAGCTGATACAGGAGTCCAAAACCTTGTAACCTTGACTGAAGTGTCAACTATTTGGTTTCACGCTCGGGTGTTACCCAAGACTGTGGTATGTGGGATAGAGAGCGAGGTATCCCAGACATGGTTATGTCAAAGCCACCGATCTAGAAATGCCGTGTGCAGCAAACTCCCTGGCCCCAAATTTCGTTGACCTCTGAAAGCCATTGCTTTCGGTTCTTCAGCTCTCACCATCCCTGCCTTCTTTCGCCAACGTCAACCTCAGACCGTTTCAGCTAGTATTGGCCTACCAAACAATGCAGGAACCAAATCAACTCTTTAGCGCTGGGATTCAATCCTGTTGACATGGCGGAAGCCACGTTCATCTGGAGTATCCGCCTAAGCTATCTGCAAAGCAATAACAAGGTATCCCGTGCCAACCAGGCTACCCACCCCCACAACTTTTGCTATCCCGATAGAGTGGTAACGAGGGTGGTTCATACATTCATACATCCCGGAGACAGGCGCTACCACGGAGATAGTACGGGTGACTCTTTTAAACCCATTGATCGAGTGGGCTTCTCCGGATCGGATTAACCACGAGATCATAACCGGCCCGACCTTAGACAGCGGGAGCTGAAGCTGAATATGCATGCACACGTATGCAGATGCGGGCGTGTACTCCAGCCCATATTGGCTAACCTCAGCACTAACATTCCAGCTGTGCCAACCATCAGGCTTTAAATTTTGGGCAATTATACCTTGATACAGTCTCGAATAGGTAGTCTCGAACAGGTAGTCTCAATCTGAATGCCATTAATTCATCTTCACATTTCATCATTCCATCAATATTGCGTTTTGAGCTCAGGTAATACTTTCCAATCAACATCTTGGTTCCGATGAGACCAGTATTCCGTCATCAGTGAGCCTGTATGGGCCGCAAACTGCAGTAATAGTGCCAGCCAGCTCAGGAGATCTTCTATACCAAGTGTAAAAATATAGAATGGGAAGAAGCACTCTCGACAGAGGGTTGAGGGTTAAAGTATATGGATGCCTTAAAACGGTTTGCCCCTACCCCTGTCCATCTCATATACAGCTCAGGACATTGCATGCTCGGCATAAGCAACGGGTTTCTCAGCTTGAAGGGCATTTGTGTAGTCACATAAAGGATTGTACACTGCCGGAATACTCTGTATTGACTACCGGAGGGCACTCATTGCCTGAGGTATATGTACCTACTTGAGTATGTCATAACACAAGCGTCCAGAAGACTCTCCCAGCTCCAGATCCCGCAGTATGATCCGAGATGCAGCAGGCTGCCACAGGTATAAGTTGTCTGGTGCCTGAGACATTGAAAGGTGGATGGCTTGGCAACAGACTTGTGTTGGTAGATAATCCAGAGGCTCAAATTAAATTCTTGGTATACATACTTCACATAAAGTGCAAGGTGCATCGAATATTTACCTCGTGACATTTACCTATTCCATAAGAAGGCGTATAGACTCCAAAAAAAAAAAAAAATTTCCATAAAGCTACAGGTGTATGCAAGTAGGGGAGCGGTGTCAACAACGTCGTCCCATCTTTAGCCTTTTTTCTTTTACGATCACCACTCACTACATGTGTCAATACCGTCGGTGTTTTCAGACCCATGAATTTGATACTCTTCCTCCTTTCAGTTGTTTCAGCTACTCTCGTATTTCTCCATCAACTCTAATTTGGTTTCAGCCTATCAGGCTGTCGACCTCAGCATCAGCCACTCTCCCCCCCCCCCATTTGTCTGATTGCATTACCAGGTCGCGATGGGGAGAGACACCCTCTTTACGCGACGGCAAGTGGAGGGCATGATTGCGGAGGGAAAAGCAATTGTGATTATTGACGACATGTTGCTGAGGTTGGATCCTTGGTTGCACCTTCATCCAGGGGGGGAAAGGGCCATCCTCCACATGGTTGGCAAGGATGCCACGGACGAAGTGAATGCGTAAGAGTTCTCAGGGTCCATCGTTTGAACATACTGGAGTGTCATAGAGCTAATTATCAAAATAGTCTCCATGGAGCTGATACTCGGCTTCGAATGAACACATTCCAGATTGGAAGAATACAAGGCGATTGGCTCAATTTCCAACCACCAATTCACGGGGGGGTCTTCCGACCCTATGTTGAAGATGAAAATGAAGACTCCTATTCTGATGATGGGGGAGAAGCCCAACAGCAAGGCTCAGCGGAAGGAGACTACCGCTCTGCATCCCCGACCTCATCAGACTGCAGCGGGTTTCTTCTGGACCCTAGCATTCGCCGACGTAAAAGTGGATCCTATGGTGCTTCTCTAGCATCGTCAATTTCATCTCTACCCGAAGATGAGAAGAAAGACGACAAGAATCCATTGGCTGCCCAGGCTGCTAAAGACATAGAATTTGATCTCGCTCAATACCCTTCCCTAGATCGGGAAACGCAAAAGCATATTGTTATGAAATACAGGGAACTTGGCCAGAGGATACACAAAGAAGGCCTATATCAATGTCGTTACTCTTCGTATCTGATTGAGCTGGCACGTTATCTTACATTTTTGTTCACATCATTATACCTGCTGCACCTAGGATGGTATAAACTTTCTGCACTGTTTTTGGGAATCTTCTGGCACCAAATCACCTTCACAGCGCATGATTCAGGGCACATGGGTATCACTCATAATTTCATTATTGATACCTGCATCGGCATTTTCATTGCGGATTTCTGTGGGGGGCTTTCTCTTGGGTGGTGGAAATTGAGCCATAATGTAGGAACCAATCGCCTTGATGAAACCTGATTTTGCAGTGGGGTATATGGCATACTGACATGCATCAACTAGGTGCACCACATCATCACGAACGAGCCTGATCATGATCCTGATATTCAACATCTCCCTTTCTTTGCTGTTAGTCACCGTTTCTTTGAGGGACTTTTCTCAACCTATTACCGCCGTGTCCTTCCTTATGATGCTTTAGCTAAAGCACTCATCCCGTTCCAAAACTGGCTTTACTATCCCATCCTCTGCTTCGGGCGGTTCAACCTGTACCGCCTGTCCTGGGAGTACCTAATTTTAGGTCTAGGGCCCAAGAGGGGCATTGTATGGTGGCACCGCTGGCTCGAGATCTGTGGAATGATAGTTTTTTGGTATTGGTTTGGCTATCAACTTCTGTACAAGAGCATTCCTGCCAATTGGGACAGGTTTGCATTTGTGATGATCAGCCATATCGTGACGATGCCCCTGCACGTCCAGATCACACTCAGCCATTTTGCAATGTCCACCGCGAATTTAGGTGCAAGGGAGAGCTTCCCGCAGAAGATGTTGAGGACGACAATGGATGTGGATTGCGCACAGTGGTTGGACTTCGTCCATGGAGGACTGCAGTTTCAGGTGAGCTGTCATTCTGCTTTCCTATTTTCGTCAGACTGAAGATGACCTGGCACCTTGTAAACATCCCGGGGTACTGGGGGCCTGTTCTATTTGCCTAGGGTCTCCCATAATCCTACAGAATCTACTGAGAACAAGAACCCCTGTCATTGCACCAGAAACACGAAAAGTGGCAAAGTCTTATCCCCTGTAACTCGGGCGGGATTTGGCTCTTACAAGCTCTTTTTTTTTCGAACTTCAGCAAGAGGTCGCATACCTAACTCAATTCCCTTCTTAGACAATCCACCATCTCTTCCCCCGTATCCCCCGACACAACCTCCGCCGGACCCAGAAACTCGTCATGGAATTCTGTGAGGAAGTCAAAGTTCCCTATGCAATCTACGGGTTCTACGATGGGAACCGGGAAACCATTAGCCACCTCAGGGAGATTGGGAAACAGGCTAGAATCTTCAACGAGTGCCAGAAATCCATTATTGAAGAAGGAAAGTATGGTGCACACTAGGTATTTGACTATCTATGGTCATGACTGATACAGGAGTTTTTTTCCTTTTGATTTCAAGTACATACTCCTTTTGGTTTGATTTAGCTGATGATATCTTGTCTTTTTACCAACTGTCATGGCTAAATTGATTGCCATCGTTATTACGATAGAGGTGAATGTCGAACTGCGAAATTGATACCAGTTTCTTGAGTGTTGCTTTTAATGCATTTTCCTTGCCTTTTGCAGCATATCTTGAGGGATCTTATCCACTTGAGCCTGGTACCTTTGGGTGAGTAGCTGTGAAAGATATCCGTGCCTGCATTTAGCCACTAAACCTGGCCAAAAAAAAAACTACCATAGATGGAGCCACAAAAACCAATGACCACATGGGAACTTCCACCCTCTCTCCAAATTAGACAATTCTACGATATATGTTTGCGGTTATAAAGAATAAACCAACAACCCAACGAACCAGCCAACGAACCCCACACGGAAGGAATTAGAAAGGCACAAGCATAAAATCCAACCGGTACTGCTGCCTCGCTCATTACTTCCACCACCATCCCTTCATTTCTCTACTCGCACACGCTATAATGCGTTTGATTATCAAGTCTACTTATATATTACCGAGACAACCCCCGACCACATCGAACATGTATACACTTGAACGACCTACGGCGCTGAAGCTGGTGCAGCAACTGGTGCAGCTGCAGTGGTAGTAGCGGTAGCAGTAGGCTGAGCTTCTTGCCATGGGCCAGCATCACTAAGTAAGCACCCACCCTCACATTCACACTCTCCACCAAAGGCCTTGGGGAGGTTTTCTTTGGGGATTTGGGCGAGGAGTTCAGGTGCATAGCCAGAACCGAGAATGTGGATCTTCTCCACAGTGACAGGGTCCAAGAATCCCTTAACCATCTTGAAGACGGAGGAGAAGCCCCAAGGAGCGTTGATGATGTCTAATAACGGGAAGTGAGGTTAGTTGCTTACTGTCTACCACGCTACCTACCACTACTGGGGAGCTTACAGAGCTTGCCGAGTCTCTCCGGGTAGTAGTTCTGCGATATGGCAGATGCAGACTTGATGTAAGTGTAGACGGAATTGATGCTAGTGAGGCCCACGCCCTTGAGGTCCATCACAGCTATAGGAAAGTTAGCATATCGTGAAACATTGTTGAGTAACATTGGGGTTACTTACTGCAGCACGTCTCGATAAGCTGTCCGGTTTGGCGGGAGCAGGCGGGCTATCACAAAAATCACAAGTCAGCAAAATGCCACTATATGAAGCTGTAACTTGTGGCGGGACGTACCAGTCTTGGATCAGCTAATCGCTCGTACTCAAGTACCAAGTTCTGCAACATGCGTTCGGCAGTGGTGATCTTGTACATTGCAGTTAAATCGATCTTCCCTAACTGCTCGATATAAACGGGCCGACCATCCTGTTTCCCGAATCTCCATGAGTTCCCCGTCGCAATAAATGGTTGAGCACGAGGAATGACTTTAGAATTCGTACCTTGTCGGTCTTGTGGTAGAATTGAGGGTAGTACTCGAACACCTTTGGCTTCTCGACATATACAAAGTTCTTCACAATGTCATCCACACCAAACTCTTTTCGCCATGCCTCACAGTCAACGAACCTTCACAACCATTATGTCAGCATCACAGGAAGTAGGATCAACACCACGATGAAGAGGGGGCATGCGGGGCCTCACATCTGCTTGGAGAGGTTATGATCGAATTTCCTTGCTCGGAGGAATCGGAGCTACAATTCCCAACGTTTCTACATTAGCCAGAATCCACACTACAGGCCTTAAATGTGAGGAAAGTAAGCTACCAAAGTGTGTGTATCCAGCCTCTCTCTGTATCCCTCCTTTTCCAATTCTGCCCTCAGCTGAACAACAGCAGCATCTTGCTCTGGCGTCGTATGTCCCGGGTGTCCAGGAGACTTGTTATGGCTAATAGCAGGGTAATCGTATTCCTTCGACGTATCCATCATTGTTGCTATTTGTTATTGATATTTCGGGGAATGGAAATGGCAGGATGCTCGTGTCAGGTGAATTTTGAACCCTTTTTGAACAGGTGGATCCTTTAGTCTTGTGTCTCGGACCCTTCCTAGCTCTGCTTAGTAACAGGGGTAGAGTAGGCAAGCCAAGATTCTCCCACCATTGGGCCGTTTTATTTAGACCCGCACTAACCACATGGAAAGCAGAGCGACCAGCTAAGATGGATGGACTTGCAGGTCACATGATAACATCGTAAACGACTTAAACAGCATGTATACAACTATAAACCAAAGTGTCTAGATTTTAGTCCTCATTCCCGCCGCTTATTATGTATTATGCACACCGAATGGATATAAAGGCTGCAATAAACGCAAAAGTAGTTTCATGGCAATCATGCAAAGTACCTATGACCTACATCAGCTCCATGTCCTTTCTTTTAGCAGACCGCGGGAAGACTGACCTTGGTTGATTGAAAACATGGTACCTGTGACCACGAACTCCTGCTCCACTGAATCTAGCTGGGAACCTCCAGGCTTCAGGGACCTGGTCCTCAGGTATTATGGTATTTGAAGATGTCTTGTCATCACCAATCACGAATTTTCCCACCTAGAAATGTATATTAGTAATATACGGCTAATGGAAGTGTGGGTCTCTAATTACCTGAAGTTCAGTGTCGGTAATGGTTGACCGACTAACACGGGCATATCCAACCCTCTTGATACCACGGTAAAGGATATACTCGCACCACCTGTCCGAGTCACTGGGGTCGATATCATTCATGCGAGATTGCTCACTGACATATGTGTTGTAGTTGCCCTGGTGGGGCTTTGTGACCAGGTAGCTGAGCAAAATCAATGGGCGAGGAGAGTCACCCATAAGTCTAGCAATTCCTTCACTCTGAAGCCTACGGTCTTCTACATCCTCTTCTTGACCACTGTGGAAGACGAGAACATCTACCATCTCGCCATACATATCAATCGTTGCTAAGATGGCTGGAGCGAGCTCTCCGACTGGGGAGGGAAGCAAGTGGTGAGTGGAGTTGACAATTGGAAACTTGGATAAAAGGGCAGCTCCCCAGGTGTGCTTGTTGGGCCCTGGGCCAAAGTCGGCGTACATCCCGAGGTCTTCTGCAAGGAACTGAGTCATGTCACGGTTGCCCATGATGATGCGCTGAAGATCAGACTCCAGGAGACCTATAGCGCACACTTGAGCAAATAATTTATAGCATTACTAAACGCAGGTAATCTTACCAATGATATCTACCTCCATCTCCTTGATAAGATCTCTCATTCTCCTCTCACTGGACCACATGTGGTTGTCAATGCCGAAATGCACAGTCCAGATACCAGCGGATACCACCTTAGCACCCTTGTTGTATGGCTCATAATCCATGGCCGGAAACCGCATGTAAGCAACCCCAATGGCTGCGAGCTCCAGTGCAGCCAATACACAGAAAAAGTATGACTTGACTCGCCTTTGGGAAGGGCTGAGATTAATAGCACTGGCAGGCTTGCCTTTGTTGGTGGTTGACAATATGGCGGTTGAGTAGACACCAGCACCAATGAGAGACATAGTTATGGTCATTACCAGATTCGTCCTCTCCCTGAGAAGGAACCCTCCTGGGACGAATGCGTAAGCCACCGTCCAGACATGCGCAAGGACTAGTAAATTGTAAAGCAAGAATGCATTTCCAAATGTCTTGCCAGGCCCATGTTGCACCGCCGTGCGTATGAACGAGGGGATAATGCTGGTCAAGTAGGAAGCAAGAGCAAGTGCGCCGTAGTAACCCCACCAACCGTGGTTGTTGTGGAAAATAACTGCACTGATGCACCCCAAAGCGAACATTGGCCAGCTGCGGCTCAAACCTTCACGGAAACTTCCAACAACAAACCCAAGACCCATGGAGAGTAATGTGAAAACTCCATGTGGAGCAGCCAATGGGCCGGTAACCGGAAAGCCGTCCCAGACCCAAGTGATCATGGTGCTCGAATCCGACAACAGAGAGTGGAGCCCAAAAAACAATCCTGCCAACCCAAGTGAGATTGGGAAAGATGATCTCTTCCTAGCATTCTTGGGCGAGGTATCTTGAACGCTGGTAGACTTCCTCGATGACCAAAGAACTGCCAATACTCCCAATGCAAGTCCAGCCTTATTCAATCCCCCATTTTCAGTGTTCATAATGGGCCACACTGGATTGTTACTGTAGCATGCAAATTTTGCGGTGCTTGAGGCAATAAGACCAATAGAGAATGCCGAGATCTTGCTCTCCAAGCGTGCTGGGTTGTGTCGTTCAGCGAAGAACCCAGCAGCCAAAGTGAGGCATGAAAAGAAAACCCCTGCCCCAGTCACAAACAGGCGTGTTCTCGGCTTTGGATAAGAAAAGGCAACCAATCCCGTCAGAGACAGGATTGAGGTAATCATCATGTTTTTGGTGAGGAAACGGCGCAAGGATCCAATCCCAAGGAAATATGGAGCAATGGAAGTCATGACGAGCACTTCGTATCCGGAAATACCCATATGCCATAGGGGGAAGTCTGCCTCGGATTAGCTAAACAAACAACACAAGACTTCTGCTGACGCACTTACACCAGATTGTGACTCCGAGTGAAGTTAAAATGGTCCAGAACATGAACTGTTTTGGGAGCTCCGTTAGTCAATGGATCATTCAAACGGAGGTTTGATTCATGCTCACTCCTGTATAGGCGTCCACAATGGCATCAATCATACCAACCCAGGAGAAATTCCCAGAAACCAATGCCTTCAGATTGTTGTTGTTTCTTGGAAAGTTAGGATACTGTTCACTAGTTACAAGACAGGAATGGAACTCACTTCGCATTCTCCGCTACAGAATCGGCCATATCACCAAATTGCCTATTGAATTTCCAAGATTATTCTCATTAGGGTATTCCCACGTATACTATCTACATCGGAAGCCAAACATACCCTTTGCTAACACCCTTGATGTCTACGACTCTTAAATCGAGCCCTGCGAAATCTAAGGCCGTGACAGCATCAAACCCAACATCAAAGAGAATAAGAGACCATTCGAAAAAGGCATATATGGTATATGCTGGGATATCTGTTGTTAACATACGAGAAGCATGTCTATATTTAGGATTGACTCACCTCCGGGGACTTTGTGTACCTTATGCTGGATGAAGAAATAAATCAAAGGCACCAGGGTACCAAAGAAAGCTCCGGCAAGGTACTTGCGATATTTAATGGCTCGTGAATTGTTAGGAGATGATGCAAGGCATCCCAGCGTCCATGGCAAGGTGAACAGCAGGTAAGAAATCATGAAGATGTCATGCCACTGATGATCATCTGTAGATGTAACATAAACCCATCCACCGCATAGTATAGTCCTGATTAAGCCCACAACCAAGGTAAACTTCGGAAGGAAGCTGTTTGGTCGAGTAGTGAGGAAGTACCAAAGGAAGACTAAGGCGAAGCGTGGGCCTGAAAGCATCCGTTAACATTCCCCCCCACCCCATCTGCTTGCCACACTGGGATATACCTGAGGTTATGGCAATGAGGAACTGAAATAATGACCGTTCTGGGTGTCTATCACCAATTGTTGCGGACACTGACGGAAACCATTCGTCTGGATATCCCTTCATGGAGAAGTCAATTGGGATCCCCAGATGGAGGTTTAGGATTCACTCACATAATGTTCATTTCTTACTATTTTATGAAAATGCAGATTCCTATGAAAACGTTGAGCACAGAGTGCAATCAAACACGTTGTTGGAGTGTCTGAGCACCTACACCCCCACAATCAAAGCGCCCAAAAATGCACCTATTTTCTGTTAATATATCACTGCCCATGCGCTAGAATAAGCCAGGAAGCGACGAACTGTATGCGACAACTGTATGGGACCATGATACCCATTTTCCGGATAGCTGTTTTGGGACACTTAGCTTCGCCGGATTCACGAAGTTATATATAACATACCGAAAAGACGATGGTGTCCTCCCTATCTCTCGCCATCACAGCAATTGCACCGGTTAGAAAAGGCTAAAATCAAAAGATAGATCAAACCGCTGTTGTGGTTTGGTTGCAGAAAACAGACAAAAAGAATGGTGTAGACTCAAGCACGGGTTTTGTGGCCCCTGAAGCTCTCGGCCTCGGGATCAGCACGAACCAAGGTTGCCAAGCCGAGAGAAAGGTATCCCAACATGTCGTGCGGCGAGTAAGCAAGACCTGCATTAATATTATTGTCAAAGAACAATAGTACAATACTATTCATGTATGTCTTGCTCGTCGCGCAACATGTCCGGATACTGTATCTAATCTAACGTAGCATAAAAATGAAAACCAGGAAGAGTAAACAAAGGTACCTTCCGCCTCATAGCCTAAGGCTCCCTTCGGGGGAAAGGCGTATACTCAAAAAAAAAAAAAAAAACAAAGGCTGCCCCCATATGACTGACCACCTACTATGACTGGGGTCAACATGCTAGCTATTTTCGGAAATCCTGAAATGCTAGGCAAGCACAGTGGAAAGAGACTATTCCGACCAAATTCAGACCTATGGAAACAATTACGCTCTACAACATGGCAGCCCTCATTTCCTACCAAAACCAACATATTACCCAATATCTCCAGTATACGATATGACCTCCCCGTCTACCAGCACCCCT
>Ga0307514_10001633_pt1 | contig 26191 bp, 26 predicted proteins | sample 16_EM_MG_FD_203088 | JGI IMG/M metagenome (GOLD analysis project Ga0307514, IMG submission 203088) | Populus trichocarpa ectomycorrhiza microbial communities from riparian zone in the Pacific Northwest, United States - 16_EM | ecosystem: Host-associated > Plants > Roots > Unclassified | place... | reverse complement strand
CATCCATTCCACCAGGAGCTGCATTTGCGCCAGATGCTTTCCACCCCGGACTGTTCGAAGACGTAGTCCCGTTGGAAGCAGGAGTTCCCTTTGCAGGGGCTACAGGGGCACTGTCAGCCTTTCCGAAACCAATCCGAACGGTTTGCCCATTAGGCATGCCGATATTTCCCCCTAGACGATTGAGAACGTCATCCTTGGCACGGATAGCATCCGCCTGGTCAACAAAATTGACGAATCCACATTCCTGAAAAATAGAATGAGATAGTGTTCAATACTCAGTCCGGAATGAGCAAGACGTACCTTCTCAGGTAGCAACCTCAAGCTCTCAATCGCACCATAAGGTGCAAATACATGAATTAACTGCTCGCTCGTGACTGAGCTGTCCAAATTTCCAATCCATAACGAACGCGTGGGTGTCTGCACTTGGGCAGCAGGGGTATCTGATTTCGGAGAAACAGAACGATTCTGATTGTTGGGTGCAAGCAGGTACGCCGCAGCACCACGTCCAATGGGCAGATCAGTTATGCTGTTGGAGGCCTTGTTGGTAGTAGGAAAGTGGACACTAGGCGAAACACTAGGACGAGTGGAAACCTTGTTGTCCGTCCTCAAGATGCCAGAGGGGTTCATGTAATTTGAAGATAGCTCGTTTAAATAAGAATGAGGGTCAGTCGTATTCCTTCCTTGGAGTGTACGCAATGGGTCGTCCAATATCCCGACAGAAATGGCACGAGGTCTGCTGGTACCGTATTGATCGGGCCGCAGTCCCCTGGGGAGGAACGAAGTTTGTCCAAAGTCTCCTTGAAGACCAGAAATTTCATAAGGGTCGAGGTGTTGCTGATGGTCATAGCCTAAACTCTCGTAACTCTCTACATAATACTCCTCTTCTTCTTCAGCGGCAGGGGTGGAAAGTAACGAACCACCTGCAGCAGGGCGACTGCGGTAAGGGTTGGAAACGGTACTAGCACGCATCCTCGCTGGATTAGCAAGGTTGCCTGCAATCGCAGCCTGGGCTTGATTTCGAAGCTCGGAAATGGTAGCAGCAGGTGGAGGTCGCTGACTATCATCCAAACCAAGATAATCCAAGGTATGGACGTCAAAGTCGTCAACGCCAGAGTCGCCTGAAGTGACGGAACGCAGCTCATCCAACACAGAAAACCCACCTCCTCCTGAACTGTTATTCGAAGAAAGCCAGGCAGAAGAGAATATAGAAGATCCGAATGCGTTCGAAAGACCCGCACTCGGTAACGTAAGAGAGCCAGATCTCAAACGGCTGTTTCTCTCAATCAAGGCTGGCTGCTGCTGCTGCTGCTGCTGTTGCTGTTGAACTTGCGGGACAACAGTCGTTGAAGAGTGACGAAGAAGTGGTCTGGCATGCGTAGTGGGTTGTGGAACGATAGTAGATTGCCTATGAGTCGGGTCGACGAGTACATCTGAAGATGTCGTAGATGCCATGGCAGCAAGTTGGACGTTGGAAGGCAAGGTTCCAGCCCTCGGCCTTCTGAATCCAGGTGGGAAAGTCGTCGGGGGCAAACTTGAAACATCCCCCGGAGTCGTGACAGAAGGTTGATTCTCACTGGAAGGAGATCCACCAGATGCTATGGCCCTCAGTGCTGGAGGACGATACCGAGCACCCAAACTCTCAGTCTGTTGGAGTTCTCGGGCTCTACAAAAAATGATCAATACGGACCAATCTATTTATTTTATTGGAGAAAAAAAATTTTGGTTACACACCTCTTGGCAAATGCGGCTGAAGGAGCTGGAGGAGGAGTCTTCCCACTAGAAACCCTAGAATAGGAGCCATTGTTGTCGTTGGCCGATAAAGACATTATAGATGGGGGTTGAGTGCCAAAAAAAAAACAATTAAGAATTACGAATGAAGAGCTGGTGCTCCGAGGTTGAAGTTAAACGTCAATAGGAGGACCAATTAGTGCGGGAGAGAGAGAGAGAAAAGGGGTCGCCCAAGGGACTCCTACGTCTGTATGAGTGTCGTGATTATGGGATTTGCAGCAATGTTCTTTCGAACTTTTTTGAGGGAACAAAGACGACGACGACGACGACGACGAAGATAAAAGAAGTCGACGACTACTACGGCAGAAGTGCCTCAAAAGATATAGGTACTAGGAGAGAAAGAACGCTGAAGTTGTCCACCGTTGGACCGTAGTAACCGTGACACTGAAAATGCGGCCAGGGTGGATCTCACCGGTTTCCCACGATGCTACCCTCATTTCCCATGGCAAGCAAGGTTCTACAGCATTTCAAACGGAATTAATGGTGGCAATTCATGAAAGTTTCTTGTAAATCAGTGCACAGCTACTTTATCATTGGCCATTGTATTCATAGCTTTCGAGCCATATTTCCGAACATACTAACATTTCAGTAAACTTTTCCAAAAGGATCCGCGGAACCAAACCTTTTTCATCTTGTGCAATGTGCATAGCATATTCCTCTGATGAGTCGCTCTAATACCTGACTTCCGCCCTCTTCGGGCTCAGTTTATCAAGTCTAATTGACTAGCTTTGTTATATTCACAAAGCACTGAACTACTATCGTACTTGAAAAACGAACCTGGAAAGAGGACCGTAATGTTAGAGTTGGGAAGATTCGGAGGGAGTGGTGAATAGCTGCTACTACTAGTAATACTTGAAAACAATTACCTAGCGACATCTTCCCCTCTTCAACAGGGGACAAAAAGCGCTCAGAAAAATGGAGATGATAAGCTATCATCGAAAGATAAAGCACCCCAACTTCAAAAGCAGGGGGAAAGAGAAAGAGAAAAGCAGCAATTCACGGGCTTTGGAAGAAAAAGATTGTGCAAACGAGGGATGGATAGCAAAGCCAAAAGAAGAAGAAAATTGTATCAATACACTTTGAAAGAGATTTGTTTTCGAATTGAAGAAAAAAACCATCTCGACATAAAAAAATAAAAATAGCTATACTTCTGACTACAACAAGAGAAACGAAAAAGAAAAGAAAAAAAGTCGAAAATTTCAAAGTTTCAATTAAGAAAGTGAATTTCGTGAACCTCCCTTTCGAGATCTGCTGCTTCTAGTAGAAGCTTGCGTCGCTTGAGGCGTATGACTGTTGTGAGCAGCAGCAGTTTTTGCATCGGCAACGCGCTTTGATCGACGGAGTGTTCGACCATCCTTCACCTCCATCACCTCGGCGCTAGCAGTAGTACCACTGCCATCAATATCTGAAAGAACCGCATCCCGTCCCTTGGGCGTCGTCAGTGCAGGCTTGGCCACCACCGTCAGTGTCGAATGGGTAAGCGTATCCGACTCGTCAGACGAAAGAGAGGACATTGAGGAAACCGACGCACTCCTCACAGAGTGCGATGGCCGTTTTGAAAAAGTGGAACGAACGGATGCAACATTCGGTCCCTTGGAACAGACCTCCATAAACTGCTCATCCACTTCAACTTTTCCTTCCTCAAAAGGAACGACTGGCTTGAACCCATCATCCTCATCCAGAGCCATCACACCACCCTCCTTGTTATCCCAATCAGGCGGGATAACACACAGCTCATGGAACAAATCTTGCTCCGTCTTGCTCAACGGCGCATCCTTCATCTCTGAAGACGGCACCAACCCAAACCCAAACGACGTCGTCCGCAGCCCCACCTCCACCTCTCCAACTCCACCTAACGAACCCTCACAACAAAGCTGCTGACTCACCCCTCCCGAAATTTTCACCGCACAATCCAACACCCCAAGACCGCCCGCGACCATCAACGTCGACGCGAAATGCTTCCCAAATTGGTTTAGAGCCCTTAGGCCCGCATTCACCCGATGAAAATCTTGCAGCGCGCTCGGGAAGCGTTCGACGAGTGCATCGCTCAAAAACACTTCGAGGGCAGCGCACGCTCCCTCTCGCTCTTCACCAGCTAGATGATCACGTACATAGGCTTGTGCAGCAGCCAGCGTCACCCAGGTGCCACAGATCTCAGGGGAGCCTGAGGTAATGACGGTTGCATTGGTGACAACATTCATAGACGGGCCTGAAGAAGAGGCCGGGTTGGACTCGTCTCCATTCAGTGTGGCGCTCGCACCCACGGTAGGCGTCGCAACACCCGCCGTACCCGAATACGCAATGATAGGTGAGAGATTGACAAAATCGGAATCTATGCGGCGCAATAGCTGGAACGGGCCGAGCATCATCTGGAACACAGGAATATCTGTAAAACCATCATCGTTTGCGTCACAACCAAATCCAACGAGATAAGACGTTTTAGACAAGACGAATGAAATGTGAGGTTGGCAACACCCAAAAAGAAATTACGACAATCAGCATCATCATCGATCAACGTTATGGCGTCCCATAAAAAAAAGAACTGACCTTCCATGTGCGTGGCAGTGACAGCTGGATGACACGGCTGACACGTGTGGACGACTACTTTCTCAGCAAGCGTGCCTGACAGTGGACTTGGCACACAACGGGTTTGCAATGGCGAAACACAAGGCTGAGGAGGCGAAATCGATAGAGACGGATAAGTCCCGCTCCCAGTGACGGACATGGACTGTAAGAGTGTAGCAAGTGCTGTAGAGGGTAAAAACGGCTCATTGCGTGATTGTGTCGAGTTCGATGGTGATCCGGTAGAGATTGAATGCCTTATCGGAACTGGATCCGGAAGCGAGAAAGGTGAACTCGACTTTGAGGAAGACGACATTGAGGACGAGGACTGAGCGCTCAAAGGGGAAGGAACTGTCCTTGAGCGCGGTCGAATGGCCGCCCAATCCCTTGATTGTACATACTTCTCGGGATAATAATAATCCGTTGGTTCATCGGTTACTTGAGGCGGAGATGAGGCATCCGACCATGAGAACTGCGTCGAAATCGGAGGGAGTGTTATCGAAGGTCCTATAGTGGTAGGAGGTGCCAAGAACGATTCAAACATTCCGATACCGCAATCCTCCTGTTTGATACCCACCATAGGATCTTCTGAACTCCAAGCATTCGTCACACCGTCTTCCCATCCCCAGGGATCTGGCGTCTCGACCTTGACGGCTGTGTTTTCCACATTAGCCAACCCCGTCTTCCCTAAAAACGACTCTATATTTTTCTCCGCAATACTCGTGTCAAAGCCTTCCCAAGCTTCCAACATCCCTTGTACGTCCCTAGGTTCCTCTTTCACATGCGCCAGCGGAGCAGAAGGTGAGCGTGGTCCCGGACTCTCAGAAATGGTATCCCCATCTCCTTCACTATCCAAATCTGCCTCCCAACCCAAATCTTCTTCTTCTTCTTCGGTCTGAAACCGCCTCATGTTCTTCATCGTCACATGGAAATCATCGAGTTCATCCTCTGATTCAGGTGGGGGTGTTGCAACGCTAACGGCCAGCGAAGGAGACCGACGGAAAGGGTCGCGGTATTTAGAAGGAGGAAGGTTATAAGTGGAGCAATAAGCCGACTCCACAGACGGCGTATAACACGGGATTGATATTGAGCGGCGTGGGTACGGGGGCAGTGACCATGGTTCTTCATCCCCGGACATTGTATTTTCTTTCCAAGGTTTGTTTGGTTGATCTGGCTGGGAGTCACCGTCTTCTTCCGACGAAGAATCCAGCGGCATTGAGTCTTCATCACAATCATAAAAATCGGAGTCTTCTTTGGAAACGTCGGTAACTGAGCTGGAGGCAGCCGAAAGGCCTGTTGTATTATGCGCCTTGGATGGTAATATTATCGTCGGGGTCGGTGGTGATGTAGACTTGATAAGGAAAGGCTTCAGTCTTAATGTAAGCTTGACTTTAGGCGGCCGCTCCTCGTCTGAACAATCTTTTTCCTTCTTTGCTGCTACACATCCTCTCAAAGGCCTCTTCCTCTTCTGTCCACAGACCTCGTCTTCGGCATCCCTCTCGTGCAACCTCCTCTTCCTGCTACACAGATTTTGATCATCCTTCTGCGAATCCACGCTCACATAATCACAAAGCCTAATTCCGGCTCTCGCGAATGGACAGGGAACGCCAGTTGGGCGTGATAGGTACCAGACCGCGGTACCCTTTCTGAAGTTTGTGAGCCTATCCCCACTCACAGGGTGAGAATCGCCGCCTGAGCGTGAATACAAAGCGGGTACAAGGTCGTCATCGGCAGGAGTGCCGGAAAGGGTGTGGCTGAGAAGAAGTGGGTGGTCACCTTGTTGATCACATCTAGCTTTGTGTTGGCGAAGGTAGGTAGTGACGGCTTGTGCGGCTGCAGACAGGCTATAAAAGAGATTGAAGCTGTTGTCAAAGTCAAATAAAAAGATGGACACACGTACTTTTGACAAACTAGGCCATAGCGGCCTGCCCGTTCGGCTATATCCTTGATAGTCATGGCTCTGTTGTCCTTTGGAGAGAGAGATATATGAGAAGGAAAAAGACAAAGAAAAAGATACATACAACAGCTACAAAAGTACGCGCCATGGCCAGAAAAACCTTGCTACTAGCATCATCGGGATGAAGAACGACGTTTGCGGGCGGAAAAAGAGGAAAAGGGTCTGGAGGGACTATGGTCGAATGATCATCTCTCCTAGGTTTGATGATAATATTATGTCTTATACGTGTTGAGTAGGAGTGTTGTTGTAGGTCCATAAGCAGACGGTCAGCAGGTGGATGGCAGGAGAGAAAGAGGAAAGCAGGCAGGGGCAGCATTCTAAATTACGCAGTAAACATACAGTCACAACACTCCGATCAGCTGTCAATCCCACGCATGTCAATTTGCCGGTTGCGGAGCTCTCTCGGCCGCAGCCACGAGTTCAATAATACAATAAACTAAATAAATGAGGCATACAAAATATTAACTACGCCTGCTTGCCCTCGACTTGGCTGCGGAACGATCGACTTGTCCGCTCCTCACCGTCTTCGTCTTCTTCGCTGCAGCAGCCTTTGCAGACGTTGTTCCCGTTACAACCTGTCCGGAGATAAAATGATATCAGAGTCAATGGCGCAAAATAAGAGCTCGGCTAATCCCGACCTTCTTTGGAGAGCCACGGCTTGTCCTCTTGGGTGATGCTTTGGTAGCAAGCACCTTCTTCTTACTCGCTGGTTTGATCGCAGTGCTAGGTTTCTTCGTCGTCGTCAATGCTGGTTTCTTGACAGTCTTCGACGGTGGTTTCGAGTTCTACATCATAAATGAATCACCAATTAATTAGTGTTCATGAGAATTCACCTCTTTCGAATCCGTCGGAACTTTAGCCTTGGGCGCAAGTTTCACCTTGCCACTTGGCCCTTTGGGAAGTGCGAAAATACCCGTCTCTGCCCCTGACGTGATCGCCCGATTAAGTTGGAAAAGATTTGTCCCAGTGCACTCGATTTGATATTGCTCCTCCGCAAACTAAATGCACATCATTACCCCATCGTATCAACCTACACACACAAACAACTAACCTTCTTGATAGTGGTCCTTGATACACCGACCCGCGCATCTTCCTTATTCGTAACGATGCATTCCTTGATAATATCCTTCCACGAGGGTCTGCCACTGGCAGCAGCCTTCGACGCAGCCACCTTCTTGGTGGCAGGCTTGGCCTTGGTGCGAGGCTTGGCCTTGGTCGTCGTAGCCTTTCCAGTAATAGAAGTCTTGGCCTTCCCTGTAGTAGTCCTCTTCGCTCTGGATACACCTACCGCAGGCGCAGCTTTCTTCTTAGCAGTCCTTGCCCTACTCTTGGACTCAACCTCCGACGAAAGAGCAACATCAGCAGCCGTCGACGTGGATATAGGCTTGATATCCTCGAGAGGAGCAGGAGACGAAGAGTCTGAAGCAGTAACTGGAGATGACATGTCTGTTAGTCGGGATATAATTGAACTACAGTGTTTTCCTTTCATCCTATTTATATGAGCTCGTGATAACCAGTGGCTGTGTTGAATTTCTTTGTTGATGCCCTGCCTTTTCTGGTAATGAGGCGCGAGCACGCGTTGGTCACGTGCGTCAAACTTGACCACAAACGGTGACAAAGAGATGGCTTTCACGAGCCATGGCAACGTACTAGTACATACTTTTAATATATCTACTCGGGACCTACACTAGCCGGGGAGAAATAGGAGAAACGCACTACCTATAATATCCAAATTATTGCATACCCATTCACGGATTCCCTGACGGATTCGGGATTCCAAAACCCAAGTTCTCAAACACATCTATGCGCAAGTCAACATCTATCTTTTCCTGCGCCTTCAAATCCACACTTCGTGCCAACAACGCATTCTCAGTGTCGTCTGAGAAGGGGAATTCCGCAAGCGAGTCCAAGAGGTACTCCAGCTGTCCCGTATCGCGGTACTCCTGCAAGCTGGGTGGCGTATAATGCGCTACTTCCTTTATCCGATCCATAAACTTGTTATACCGTTCGAAATTGATGAGGTCGGTATCATCCACCCTGACAGTGGCGGGGTGATTATCAAGTATGCTCTGCAAGTCCGTCAAGTGGAGATCCAACCATGGAATACCAATATTATTACCCCGAGATGGTGTGTTCTTGTTGATAGCAGCCCGGAAACGTCGATAATCAGAATCCGGGTTGATAATGTCGCGAAGAGTGGCAAGTTTGGTTGTCATGCCCTTGCCAGTCAGTGCCTTCCTTGTAAACTCTAGATTGCCCATTGGATCGGAATGCACGGCAATCGCAATAGTAATCCAGGACGAATAATTCCTCAGTCGCCAACATTCCTTTGAAAAAAAAACAATAAATTCGAATCCATGTGAAGCAACGCCATTTCCACTGGGACCTACCATTGCCGTCTCAATGAAAAACTTCAAAATCGCCGCGCGCCATCGTATACTATCATAGTGAAGGATACGATCGATAATCCAAGCCCTGATTTTACGTTTCGTTTGGAAAATTTTGTTGATATTATCCGAAAGTCCTTTGGTCAGGTGCACCATGTAATCGGGAGGTCGCAATGCCCTGAAATAGTCTCCTTCCAGTATTGTCATTCCAATCGCGAGATCGCGAGGTGTGAATTGTGAGGATCTAGGAACTGGTTCTCTAATTTCAGGCATAATAGGCGCCGCACGGTGCTTCTCAATCTAAGAGACACGAAATCGATAAGCGAATGACCATTTCCAACATTAATTGACATACCTGAGCGTCTATGGCTTGTAGCAAATTTCTCACTTTGTCTGCCACGGTAGGTATAGGACCTTTTACCTGGATAGCTTGTTCGCAACAGGTTTTCATTTCATGGAATAATTCGTCGCTCGGAGCAAAATTCCCATTTTCTATCCAATATTTAATGATATTGATGATGCTGAAATCAGATGTCAGTAAACCCATCTTTCGGAATTGGGGAGTGCAAGCCTGTACCTCATCTGAATGCCTATCCTCTCCTCTCTCTTAATATTTTCGTCGATTTCCACTTCAAAAAATCGATGGGACAGATGTTCGAAAAAATCTTCAGGTGTTGTGAAATCGGTGCAGCCCATAAAGAAAGTATCGAAAAAATCTCGGTGCCCTTGAATGCCAAATGTCGTCTGAGTAAATAAATGAATAAAAAGTGGAAGTACGCTCACCAGAATCGATTAGGGAGTTGGTCAGACCCTCCAATGTTCCAGACAAAACGACACCATTGACGACATTGAGTACGAGGAGACGAATCCGTGTGTTGAATTGGAAAGGAAAAACGGCAGAAGGCTCAGCTGGAGGTGGAGTTACCGTCCTTGGCGAAAATAATTCTTCGTCAGATATGAAGCTGCTGCCCGAGCTTAACTGACAGGCCAAAACCGGACAGCCGACGACGCCAGGCTCTAACTTCTTGGAAGACTGCCCAGCTTTTTTGTCGATGCTTGACGCCATTGACGGAGTGGGTTTTAGTATGGACTTCTTTTTAGAAAGGATACTTGACCTCGAGTGCTTATGTCCAGATGTCGAACCTCCTTCGTCTGACCCAATTGGGTTCCTCATATCTATCTGGACATATTCTGGTTCCTCAGAGATCGATGGCTCCTCCTCAGTGGTGTTACTGTTGGCAGTTCCAAGGCGCTTGCCTTTAAAGCGGGAGAAAATACTGGAAGTGGTTGACGTACGACGTGCTGAGATGCTTCAATTCAAATGTTGAAGAGAAAAAGGTAAATCCAGACGACAATACCTATACTAGAAGGCGGCATGTTTTTTATAGCTGCCTTTGCTGTGGTCATCGAGGGTCGACGTTCCGGATCCTTGTGCCAACTACGGCGCATCAAATCCCATAATTCTTTGGAGATGCCACCAGGGTGATCTGGGTGTTTCCCTTGATCGAGCTGACGACGAACTTCATCCTCGCTTTTGCCGCTGAATGGCACGTCGCCGTTTACAACTTCTAGGCAAAGCATGCCAAAACTCCAAACATCCGAGCGCATAGACACCGCGCCATAGTTTTTCAGCACTTCCGGAGCTGCCCATCGAAGACCATCGCTGTTGAATGAGTTGGAACCCTTATCACACAGTAAATGTAGGGTCCTTTTTTGAGCAAAAAATTTCTTACGCTTTCAAAAAGCTCAAAAAGTCCAAAGTTACAGAGACGAGCGACTCGGAGGCCATCTCTCGAAACAGAAACATTGACCTTGCTTGATGTCAGCTACTTGTCATACTAGGTCATAAATACATGACTTACTGCCCGAATATCGCCGTGAATAATACTATTCTCGTGAAGGTATTCGAGACCTTTTAACGTTCAATATCCAGAAGGATTCTCAGACGGAATAAATATCTACCAGCAGCGACCCCACTCAATAACCTTAGGCGATCCACTTCCGATGATTCCCTCGACAGGACCGACAAGTCATCGCTCTCCAACCAGTCTGTAACCTGGACTAAGCATCAGTTTTGTCGAACACAAGTGAGAACCTACATACAACATAAGGGCCGTCGTTGGTGTACACCATGCCGTGTACTTTGACGACATTTCGATGAAAAAGCTCCGCCCAAATGGCCACCTTGCGTCTGAAAAGCTGGAATGCACGCTGTATCCTCGAATTTGAAAGGGAATACGAAAACCACATACGTCTCGAACGCCCGGAGTATCTACCAGTGCTTTCGGCCGATGAAGAGCAACCTGAATACGTCCTCAAGAAATTACAACATAGCTTGCCCACCACACAAAGCGTACCTTCTTTTGATCAAACGTCCCTAAAAGCTCGGATCATCAGCAGACATATAGAAAACCACATTTGACCAACACATACAGGTGATATCTGAATTGGAAGACCCTCTCGTATTCGAAGCCACAAAGACCCGACCGGTCACTGTCGATGTTTGAGAAAGAAGATATAAAAAAACACGAGGCACTCACAATCCAACGGCAAAGCATTGTCCTGGGACATTCACCAACCTTCTCGTACGGTCTCCAAGTTGCTACAACCAGAATCTCATAAGTCAACTTGACCAGCTAAAACGCAAGACGCTGATAATTACAAGTTTGGAGGTTCACTCGTTTCCGCAGGGTTGCAGGAAGTTCAACAACTATCCGAGTCATCTCCTCCACGTGCATGAACTGCCAGTTACTCAATTTATATTGCGACGGTGGCCAATAGTAGGACTCCCGGTTTTGATTGAATTTGAAGCCGCCCGAGGCATCACGATTATTCTTGCGTGTCGAATGCTTTGATAGCGTTTTCCAAGCCGCTCAGAGACGAACTGGAACGGGAGAGTGTGAAAAGAGAAATAACTCATTCCTAGTGCGTGTTTTTCTCCTGTACGCATGACCCTTCCGACATTTTGAGACTCCCTTTTCCTCAGACCAAATCTAAGCAGAAATTCAATGCAACATGCCAGCAATTCTGCTACCCTGTATGCCTTCAACGCGCCGGACACGAAAAGTTGGTTGGTGGAAGAAATCGATTTAGATCGACCGCTCCGTTTGTTGCCAGAATTGCATACCAAGCTGCCATGGCGGTTGCAGAGGCGAAGGAACTTATCAAGGTTGCCCTGGAAGGAAATCTCATGATTTTCGATCAATTACTCGAGACCCAATTTCCGACAACCAAATGCAGACTCAAGTCATTTTATCTCTGGCAAGGTCTGCAACGGGCAGATGGATTCAATCCGCGTTTCCCATCGCCTGTCGACCAAAACAACATCTGGTATCTGCTTCCAGTTCACAAATTCCAAGTCCTTTCCTTAGTCGTCTTGCTTTGTGCGACGAATGTCGTTGTCTGTAAAACTCGTATGTTCCTCCATGATAAATGTGGCGAAATCACCCCTTGAAATCTGTTATTCCAGCTGCTTGGCCACCTCCGGACTTTGTAGAGAACGTCGTTCGGAGATCATCAAGGCAGCTCATCTACGCGTCCACAGTGGTCAATTTTGTATCATCCATCAACCAGGCCTCGATGCTGTCTTGGGGATACAACAAAGATATGCCATTTGCGGAACTCGACGCCCTTTACACCCACCTTCTCTTCTCAATTGAAAAGCGAGATGTGATGATTCAAGTCTTCCTTCTAAGCGAGCCCTTTGCCGGGGAATCAATGTCAAAGGATCTTCGAACGACTAGGAAACTGAACTCCTGTTTTCACTATAATTATGAGATGTTAGACTTTCGCTTCCGTAACCTGTCTTCAGTCATTGATATTTCGAATCAGACGTCATCATGCCTCTCTTGGTGACTTTCTATCCTGGTCCTTTCTTTCTCGATCATCAGTCGAGGCATATTCCGCCTGTGCCTACTTACAACACGTACCCGGGGTTCGTCATTACATTTATTGTGTGATTCGGAACTTAAACAATAACCCTTGTTCTTGAATTAGGTGATGAGGATGGTTTGCTTGTTTATGCCATTACATTGCATACTCTGACGAAGATACAAGCTCTGAACATCTCATTTCTCATCAAGTGCTTTGATTGGTTTCGATCCCCAGATGTGGTGGTCGCATATTGTTTCACCGAGACCTTCTTGCAGTATGGACTTATATTCCAGCGATCATCCTCCTGGTAGTCTGATATCCAATTTGTCAGTTTTACTGATTCACTTTGAAGGGAACTGACAAAAAAAACCAAAACGTGTCACCAAATATCACTTTCCTTCATAGTGCATTCAATTATTTTGCAACTGGTGAAAAAGAGATAGAAAATAAACCATTTTACTGGAGTTCAGAGCACTTGTTTGTCCGAGATCCAAAACTTCGTTTTACAAATTATCGAATTATAAAAAGGGCCCTAGATGAAGGTGTATGATACCCTACATCTAAGACTCGTCATGCTCTAAAGCATTGATGTCCGACTTATGTGCATAGATATCAGGCGAAATTTAACTTTGGAAACGTGGACACCTGCAATGATATGCCACGACGCTGGACCTAATCACGAAGAGGCCTGCGGTTCACTTCTATAGACATATCATCATGTACCTGGAACCAGCATGCTGCATTTGTGTCACATTAAGCCTCTTCTGAGTTGTCTATCGAACCAGCATGAAAGCCCCGTTCGTCAATACACGAGCCTCAACACCCGTCTTCACCCACTCTGCGTTATGGACACCCTCACTCGCGTTCAAACCCGGTCTCCCCGACCCAGAACCTACTTCCACATAATCCTCTCCCACTTCTGCGACACTCAAACTCACAACCTTGCCCACAGGTGGACCTCTCACAACCAAACCACCTCTCGGATCTTGACCATTTTCTACAGCTTCATCATCCACACCCAACAGCTTCACCTCCACATTGACGCCTGGGGCGCCACAGTGCGCGACCTGTTCTCCCAATGATGCGTCTGCGGAGAAATCTTGCAGGTCGAGCGGGTGAGAGGCAAGGATTGGTGCTGTGCTTATGGGGTGTGTGAAAGCGTTCGTGAAAGGGATGGAGAGGGCGATGCGGGATGGGGTGAGGGCGTCTGCCTGAAGTACACCTACTGAAATTATTAATATCGAACCTTTGTTTGTAATTTTTGATTTCTCACCTCCACTCGTCACGACAGCCCTTAATGCTCCTGCCTCGTCACCCAACACCTTGGCCCTCGCCTCATCAAACACCAATCGGTCCCAAGGACTTTGGTTTGTCACAAACCCATCCATCACACCCGCAAACTTGTGCTTCCAAGCAACCGCATAAACCCAAGACTTCTTTGCCTCTTCAAGAATCCTTTCAGTGAGCTCCAGAATCAGACCCGGCTGAACGAATAGAATCGTCGGCGCGGGGATGGGGTACCTTTTCGTCGTAAGTGCATCAGCGCCAGCAAGCTTCTTGTCATTCCCATCAGGGAACACCTCACTACCAGAAATAGTAGCAAAACTCGTCCCTTCATGCACAGCTGTGTATGCCACTGCCCTTCCATATGCGCTGCTTAACGAGTGAATTGATGAGATTGTGTCCAGCGCGTTAAGGGCGTGCGAAGGGGGGAAGATGCCACGGATGGCAGCGACACCTGCAGTAACGTTTTCGTGCGTCAAATGGACTTCCTGAATTTGGCCCGAGGATGGAGACTCAAAAACGGAAATGGTGAATATGTCAGAAGGTTCTGAGGGCGTCAGTTGATACATTGAAGAGCGTGGTAGAGAACAACAACGCACTAGGAATGGGACTCAGCACTTTTTCCCTTTTCACACCCTCTCTTTCCAGTTCGTCAAACCTGTAAACTTTGATATTACTTGCCACACTGGCCATCATTTGCGCCGTCGGCTCTCCTAATACGATTATGGTGTGTTCAGCCTTCTGGTGACCAGAATTTGAATCGTAAATGATTTCCAAGACGTGAGGGAGGAGAAATGCATGGCATATGATCGCAGATTGTGGATATGCGTCGAAAACGGGGGAAAGAAGGCTGGAGGAGGTAAGGGTGAGTGAAAGGATTGAGTTTGATGCAAGAGCTAAATCTGCTATAATAAATTCTGGAACGGAAGGATTCTAGTAAATGGTAATTCGACTAGGCAAAGCACAGAATAACACACCAAGACAATCATTTAACAGAAGTAACACCGTAGACTTTTGCGGCTGAAGGTGAGCATGTACGAGGCCTGTGCCAAACGCCGCTACACGATCTTGCAAGGCGCCATTGGTCAACTAGGCTTGAGAATTCAGCACTCATTGGAAGTGGGGGATGTGTAGCTTCACCCTTGTAGCCCATAACGTTCTTGGACTTTCCACCTCCAGCCTGAGGAGATCACCAAGCACATGAACCTCCTTGCTCGGCCTCACCGGAAACTAACACAATTCCATAACTGTGAAAACAAATTTTACAACCTTACTCACCCTACCCATTAAACCTGTGTTATAATTCCTATACACAGCACTCTCTCCAGGTTTCCTCGAACGACCAACATCGCTCTGTCGACCAAGGAGTATGGGGTGCACAAGTGGCTGTGATTTGTAGAGGTTGGACACAAGAAAAATGGTTGCTGCGATGAGAGCAAGGAGGATGGTAAGGTCGTCCGTTTGCAGAAAAGATGTAAGCGAAAGTGGCATGGCTGCTGGACTCTGAGGATGGTTGTAGAAAAAGAGACCGCTGACTTATGATGCTTACCCTGCAAGTATGAATGATGGGAAATTCGGCCAAAGCTGTCCGGCTCTCTTACTTACCGTGACTTTCGTTTATCTGCGGGTGAGGAATCTTGTTTCTATAAAGGCCCATTTGAAATGTTCTGTGTTTCGAATTGAGCAAGGCATAGAGTAGCCCTGTTATTTGGTTGGCACAGTGGGAATTATTCTTTACGAATCTTTGGAAATAAACCTTTCTTTTGCCAGATCCAGTCATAACTAGAGGGTTTCTTCGAGCTGTGGTGGGTAGTCTATCGCAATGCTATCCAAAGATCACCACTAACCCCCCGGTTCAATACCCCTACAACTGACAGGTCAGGTTCCTGTGGTACCAATTTCTGCCTCATCGAACCGTGACAGTGGCGATGGCACATCCCAAGCTCGTTCATCATGCCTTTGGAGACCAACAAGATGTGATCTATTCGCAGTCGACTTGACGGAAGATGGAAATTATGGGACCAAGGACAGGAAATCCGACAATGAGAAAAGCTTTTTTGTTCAGCGAAGACAATCGCGTTTATGTAATCTATTGGCTCTGTACAGAAAAATTGCTACCGGGGACCAACGATCGCCTCTGGCCCTCTCTGCAAATGGTAGTGTCTGTCCTCCCATCACCCGTTAAACGACGAGAGCGTTGATTCTCCGAACCCCGGTCTTACTAGAAGTCACCGCTGATAGGCCTCAGAGGCAAACTTCCTCGTTATGCCTTCCAGTGACGCCGGTTATTCCAGTATTGTTGGGAAATATCCGTCTTCGCCGGAAACCGAAGGTGTTGATAAGCCGCCAACACTGTTGGGAACGAGGTGCTGGACTTTCTCCCGTCAACATATGTTCTCGCGTTGATAAAATAGCTATCTGAGAGGCATGGGCAATTTCTAAATCATTGACACACCTCGATACACAAACGTCTCCAAGTCGCACGAGTTTAGACAGAGACTCATTGAAATTCTCAAAGTACACGAATTACATTGTTGTTGTCTTGTATCGACTTTCAAGCATGCATGGCTAAAGTAAGAGGCGGGACGTCATATTGGGCGACCATTCAAACATACACTAGATGAGCTTGAACGATTGTACTGCAACGTTTGTGTATCTACAAAACGAAGTTAACAAGCTCAGAGGTCGAGATTTTGAATCTGATTCTTGTACCTGGACGAGAAATATCACCTTTTACCGAAAGTCTAGCCTTTAGTTACGTGAATCACAATTGACTTAAGACTGGAATTTTTTTAATTGATAAACTATATTCGATAAGACTGAACTGCACAACGTTCACACGGAGGGCGATGTGTGATAACATTTGTCGGAAAAAACCTGTTCATCCCTGAATTGCCGGATTTGGCCATTATTTCCTTCTCTGGTTGGGTTGGACTTCCTTCACCTCTTCGTGGCAGCAGAACCACCTGCTTTCATGTTATAAACAATGCAGTCTTGGAATAATATGGTTGGATGAGCGCTCAGGAGATATACGGGTGTATTAGTCAGATAGTACCAGGAACTCGGAAAATGTAACGGACAAGACTGCGGCGTTGATTGCATCCGTTTATTGATGCCTAGCTAATAAATAATGTACATCATACTGTAACTCAGTAAATAGTGATTGTAGCAATGTAGCTCGCTGGCTTTCTGCACTTTTACGTTTCCCTGATACAGAATAACGGCGTGACTGATGTAAATACTTTTGCTGCAAAATGCCGTGGGAACCACAAATTTTCGCGGGTAAGTATCACAAAGACATCTTTCACTGCTTTCATGTCAACATATCAACGTTCACAGTGTACCGGGGCTCTTGGGTCTTTAAAGCATTTACTTCCTTCCTTCATTTTCAGCAGACTTTGTCTGATTGATCCTGATGTCGAGACCTCTGTGACTGTCGGAAACATTTCTTCGAAGCTCGATGCCATTCATCTGAACCGAGAACACAGGTCTACCTAGAATTCGTGGACACCTTCCAAGCCAGGATCATACGATCTGAATTTGCGTCCGTGCGGCACACGTGATAACACAAGGCTGCTCCAATGTGACTCAGGTGGCCTGTTTCTTTCCCCACTACCATCTCTTTTCATCCTGCCAACCTTTTGTCAATGCCGGCCACTGCGAAAAAACAATCATCAAAAGTTTCTACGTCCAAGAGTGCCGTAGCTGCAAATGCGAAGCTCCATGCGGCCATTCACCCGCCATGGGTCGACATGATCAAGGTGATTATGACAGTCCGTGAATCTTCTTGAGGTTGATCTTTCTTTCAGGAATGTATCATCGTTAATCCAGACACTCGTGCTGGTGTTTCTCGTCCCACCATCAAGAAGGTATCGTGACTTTTAGATCCTACGGGCTGTCCTCGTTGGAACTCATCTCTTTTCTCTACCCGCCCCATCATTCTGTGTCTAGTTTGTTGAATCCAAATATCACATCAACATCAATGCGGCTGCTGCAAGCCAGCTAAACCGCGCCATCGCCCATGGCAGTGAAAAGGGAATTTTTGTTCTCCCGAAGGGTATGGAATTTCCGTCTATCTATCCGTCAAATAACCCAATCCATTCTCAGGGACCTCTGGAAAAGTTAAACTCGCTCCCAAAACTCGTCCCAGTGCTGCGAAAGAGGTGAAGCCCAAACGCTCTCGCATTTTCCAGAACGATCGCTGACGTCATGGGCCATTTGCAGAACAAGCCTGCCGTGAAGAGACCTGCTGTAGGTGTAAACAAAGTAAAGCCTGCGGCCACCAAGACGCCGACGGCGACGAGGCATGCGGTGAAGGAGAAAGCGGCTGCCAGGTCCAAGGCCGTGCCCTTTGCGAAGAAATCTGTTGCTACCTCGAAGAAGTCGCCCACTGCCTCGACGACTATTAAGAAGGCAACTGTGCCGAGGAAGACGACATACACTACCAGGAAGGTAGCCTCCGCGAAAAAAGCTGCCCCTACTGGCAAGAAGACGACAACGGCCACCAGAAAGCGAAGTGTTAAGAAGGTATACTCTCTTCCTCATCACTTGAATAGCCAATTGATTACGGTTCTCTTAGGCAATAACAGGTGACAAGAGGCCAACACCGAAGGCTAAAGGTAGGACGACGTCCAGACTTTCCAGTACATCCAACGCGAAGGCCAAGCCCGTGTCCAAGTCCAAGGCGAAACCTGCTTCCAAAGCAAAGCCGGCTTCCAAGTCTAAGCCTGCGTCCAAAGCACAAGCGAGTGTGAAGCCTTCTTCGAAAGCTAGCCTTACGGCCTGAGGTGTGATTTTTTTCTTGTTATCTGTCTGTCGTCGGGGTTTTTTCTCTATAATACGGAGCATTGACCCTTGAAATTGTCGAGGAACATTGTTTCTGTGGACATTATTGTACCAGTATGGGCATGCGCGACCAGTATTGATCCCGCTTTTCTTGTGTTCCGAAGATCAATCTAGTGTAACAGTCTAGTATGTATGTACTTTATGTGATTCTGATGTATCTCTTTCCCTTCTTTTCAAATAATAGTCAGGGTAATTCCGACATCAATGCAAAAGTCTAGATTCAAAGGTCTAGATGTCCAGCCTACATATACTCGTTACCGAGGCCTATGGCGAGAAGTCAAGTTTTCAGAAGTGAATGGTCCAGAAACAGTGTTGCCCATACTTGGATGGTTTGATCACCAGAACCAGAGACAATGTGCATGCCATCAGGAGACCGACCAGACTGAATTTGTGCCCTATGAATGGTCCAGCGACAGTGTTGCCAGTGCGTGCATCCCATATTCGGATGGTTTGATCAATGGAGCCAGACACGATGGATGTACCATCAAGAGAGAATGCAACCGACCTGACCGAATTGGTGTGCCCTTTGAATGGTCTAGTAACAGTGTCACCAGTGTGTGCATCCCATACTCGAATGGTATGATCACCAGAGCCAGAGACAATGTGCATGCCATCAGGAGAGAATGAGACTGAATCTGTGTGCCCTTTGAATGGTCCAGCAACAGTGTCACCAGTGCGTGCATCCCATAATCGGATGGTTTTATCAACAGAGCCAGACACAATACGCACACCATCGGGAGAGAATGCAACTGAAAAAACTTCTGATCTGCCTCCCATATTCCTGAACTTGGCCATTGCCCCATCACACTCCCTCTCACATTTATCAGCCCTCGTGTGTCGCCAGTAGTTCTCATGCATCAAACTGTCCCTTGGGCAGAATGGCAGTCCAGAGATGTAAATGTGCGGTGTGCTACGCGCACATGCCCCAGCCGCAAAGCGCATTGTAAATGCTTCTGCATCAGCTACTTGTTTGCAAATATCAATTTGAGAATCCTTTAACTTGATTTCAATTTGAAAGCACAAATTATGGGTATGCCCCTCCTCACCTTCAACCAGGTCTGTACCTGGCTTAACATATCTGTACCTATCACCATGCATCGTTCAAGGTTAAGTACCCCCATCCAGAACAGTAGTCGGTGGGTCAGAAAATCGACGAGCTTCTCATGGACTCTGTCCGTGAAATTTCCTTGTCGAAGGTGTTCGCCCCAGTACCGACAAGTGTATGAGAGGACAGGAGAGATGAACTCCTTGATTCGGCCTCGCAAGTCCAACACATCATCATCAAACACGAATGACGATTCAAGTTTGCAGATGTTGAATCGAAGCTGTGCCTTCATCAGGTCAAAGCAAAAATTGGCTAGAATTTCACTATGCTCGGTCGCTTCGCAGTGGAAGTCCCCGGATCGAAGAAACAGATAGTCAGGAAATGATGCATGGAAAGGGGAAACCAGCCCATGTGTGCCCTCTTGCACATGCAATATTGACTGCAGTGGCTGTAATGAAAAGCGAACTTGCTCTTCAGTGAGACCAAGAAGTGACGCCAATGTTTGGACAGTCATCGGTTCCTTTGCGCATACCACTGTCCTCAGCGTGAGCCGAATATCATCCATCTCGTGCTCTTCGAGGCGCCTAGAGTCAAGAGCTGCAGAAACAATGCTCGTGTATAATTCATTGAGTTCGTCATGCTGTTTGGTCGACCTAGAGTCCATTCTCAACTGCGTCCGCAAGCGAGCATTGGAATTCACGCCAGGATCGCCTGGATGGATATATCGCACAGCGGTCGCAGCATAAATGAACAGCTTTCTGGCACGTTTTGCAAGCCATTCAGCGTCGTTGGGTGATGGGGGTGTTGACATGGATCCAAGCACTTCGGTGAGATACTTTTTGATGTCTCCCTCCACGATCCATTCCTCAATGTCGTGCAGATATAGTACAGAACGCGAGTATCCAGGCGCCAACATCGCCTCACGAATCACAGGCTCCGGTCGACTTGTGACACTGCGAGCTTCAGCAGTATTTCAAGAAACAACCGGAATGCGTCGCCGTCATCGCACTCGTCCAACGCATCGATCACAACGACCACACCTTCTGGCATCGCAGTTTTCACGGCTTGAATGGGCGCCTGCAAAAGGTTCTCGAACTGCCATTTGACGTCTAGCTTGCTGGCCTCTGGGTTTTCTTCTAGGACTTTGCACAGGGCTAATCGAAATGCGGGGGAGTATCGTGCGAGTTGATATGCAAGTGTGGGGACTATGGTGTTTACGTCGCGGCACGAAGCAGAGATACGCGAGCAGAAATAGTTGCCGCCAAGTCGTTGTTGCTTCGATAACCACTCGCGCAAACTATATAAAATCGTCGTTTTGCCAGTGCCTGCCATCCCACTCATCCAATACACCCTGGTGCTATTCGGATCTTCGCAGTCTTGAGGATGTTCCTGCGCGTCTCTGCTGTGCACCCACGTCGCTTGACAGCCATGGAATAAGTGGAGTCATATCGAGCATCAACCACTGCGGACAGGACTTTAAGTGACGAGGTCTAACAGTGGATTACCAGCGTGAGATCCATCTACGTGTGGTCTCGTGTGCTTACCTTGCGTAGCTTGCTTGTATCATCCCAAATTTGAAGACTAATGTTGGTCTATCGGGCCGTCAGATACAGAATTGGATATGAATGGTCCGATACTCACTTGCAGTTGACGAAACAATGACTCTATCCTAGGATTACATCCCCCTGGTCCTGATTCGCTTCAACTGTTCGCATTATCTTGCCACGATCCTGCTGTTGGCCGATTTGTGTCAATTCTGCTTCGATTGACCTGCAATTCTTGTCTGATACCTGACACCTGGGCGAGCATCTAACACTCACCCGATAATGCGTGCACGATAACGTCTTCTGTGACCAGACGGGTTACATATGGGGCCAGCGTGGTCGCCATGATTGTGAGCTCAGTTGCAAGTTTTTTGTATTCTTCATGATTCCCTACGACTACCTGTGATGTGAATTAGACATTTTGAACAGTGTCGAATCCACAGCCGTAACTCACTTGTCAAACAGGCGACTAACCCACCGACAGCTGACTTGATAGGAGGAAACGCATCTGCGCTCTTTTCTAGAAGCCGGAGCGCCGTCAGGAGCCCGCTCTGCGTTACACCCCAAGCTTTCTTGATTTTTTCGGAGGCATTGGTTTCACGTTGTGAAGAAGATGGGTGATTTCCTTCCACACCTGGCGTCTCGCCCCCAGGGAGAGCAGAAGAATTCTGAAAAGAAGTGTGGGGAGTTGACAAAATAAATTTAAGGTCGGTTACCACTCCCGAATCATGCTTGAGTATATCGATGTTGGCCGTACTGGTTTCAGGGAGATCAGGGGAATGCGGGCGTGAAGATATAGCGTCTCGAGCTCGATTACTCTTTTCCTGGAGACGCCATAAATGTCCCGGCTGATAGGCGGGAGGAAAACACAAATGGAACTCACACAAGAAGTGAATGTGATGGATGACTAAGAATACGAAATATGCCCCTCTAAAAAGAAAAGGGCAAAGGACTCCGAGCGGCTGATAAGATACAGAAATGAGTCGAGTTAGATAAATGCTCATAATCGCGTCATCATTCAACAATACTGTTTATTGGTTTTTTAAGTACCGAGGACGGACTCGAACGTTCAAGTCTCGCAGTGAACTGGGCATATCCATGGGGGATACATAGTCTTTCAACATGAGCCATGCTCCCAACCCTAGCTCCATTAGCTGATGATGTACGAAACAGCCTGCGTCGGGAGAATGTCTGGCGAATACGATTGCCTTTCAGTGTGCATGATTGTCATCCTCCATCGCACGAGATAAAGCCGGTATAGCATCCGCCACCGCGCGCACCGCATCACGGTCTACCTCGTATTCCCAGCCTTGCCGAATTTCGAGCTTGTGCAGTTCCCAGCTGTGCAGTACGTCTGCTTGGGTACATGCGATGTACCGTCGGTGGTGGAGGAGATCGTAAAACGAATACTGTAAGATGTATATCTCAGCCGAGTTGAGATGAAGGAGGAAAGCAAACCTGGTCTGAACCGATGATCGCGCCAACCCTTAAAGAGAGACTTTCCAGTTGTGGGAATTTGTGAGCCAGGAGATCGAGAAAGGATATGGATAATTGGGCGATGTTCATAGATAGACTCTTGAGTTTTTTCGGTACTTTTTCTGTTGTTGGTGTTGTCATCGTTGTCGATACTTGGCCTCGGACTTGATTGGCAGTGAGCGCATGGACCACTTGCTTAGCTTCCTCAAACGTCAAGTAACGACCGAGAAGCTTGAGCGAATACAGGGTGCGCGCGCTGTGCCTTATGAGGGTCAGGGCAGATAGGCGGACTGAGGCGAATGGGCGTATGGCGAGTGATTGAAGGGAGGGATACTGAAAGTCATTGTTGGGCAGGTCGGCGAACAGATCACCTAAACCCTCATCATCATTTCGCCAGAGGCTCACCATATCAAAATAGAGATGTCGCAAGTTACTGTGAGCAAGGAGGAAGCAGTGGAGAGATTGAGGGAAGGATCCGAAGGCTGCGTTGAAATTGAGGGAGACAAAGAGGGATTTTAGGTTTGGGAAGAGGACTCGTCGGGTATCATATTGGGAAAGGGGTCGAAGGAGGGCATCGAAGAGCGGGGAAAGGTCGAGCTCTGGCGAGTGGGCATTTATGTGCAGGATTTGGAGGTTTGAAGCAAGAGAGCGAAGCAAGGGCTCGAGTGTGAGAGACGAGTCTATTTGAATGTTGTGCGAACTCAGTGTCAGAATCAACTCGGACAAGTTCTTGAACGGTGCATTGTGAGCAGACTCCCCAAGCGAGGCGTACGCGTTCGCCGAACCACTCAATTCCAGCTTCTGCAGCTTCCTTGCTACGCCGGAGGATATTATTGTTCGAAAGAAGACATGGAAGGTGGAGCATTCGATTACTTTGATATCGAGGGAGGTAATGTTGGGTAGGAGGTGGAGGGCCTTTAGGGTGGTGCTGAACGACGTATTGGAGGATGAAGCGGAGCCATATTTTTCCAGATTAAGAGAGATAGACATCTGTTTCACTCTGACCGATACGAAGGGGTCCACCACCCGCCCAAGAAGCCGAACAGTCGTTCCAGAATACCTCGTAGTGATACTGACATAGACATGTTTCCATACCAAGTCCATCCAGCAGTTGAGGAAGAAGCTGTTGACTGATTTGAGTTTGGAGAGCTGAGATTTGCTGAGGTAGTGTGCTATGAGGAGCCATATTTCAGTGGGCAGTTTGCCGCCATTGCAACTGTTGTCGGAGAGTTGACGGCCTCAGTATCAAATAATGTAAGGCTGGTGCGGTATACTTCATGATACAATTCAAGTCTGTGAAGGTTTGCCGCTCACGCTCCTGTCTGATTCCGATTGCGCCTGATAAGATACGGGAAGTAAATAAATGTGCTTTCTAACAACTTTTTGGTTTTTTAGTCACCTAAATCAAGTTTCTGGCGGCCGCTCACAAGTGTACCGAGGACGGACTCGAACGTACATATCGAGATCCTTTACAGGGATCTGCAGACAGCCCAGCCACAGCTTTTCATGAAGAAGATAGAACTACGTGGGTACACATCCTGGCTGGAATGGAGACACGAGTTTGTTGTCATCCATCTCTTGTTCTGCCCTCCTGGAGCTACTGATAAAAAATCCTGTTGTAAATTTTACATTAAACTGGAACGTGGATGGGAAGCCCCGGTGGGTTGGAACTTGGCGTGAATACGTTCCTTCGGGCTGGGCGCCTACCGTTGAAGGACTGGTGTCGAACATACCTACGATCGGCAGTGCCAAACCAGCATCGGGCAAGGTTGAAATCCTCATAATCCGACCAGCGGACAAAGGGACGACTTGCATTGCATCGCTTTCACGCAAGGTGAACGCCGAGGCTTTGACTTCCAGGGTCCGCCGAGATGATTTTATATTCTTTGCAGCGATGCTATTTCGACGAATTGGAAATTATGCTCTGCTGGGTGCCAACGCACAGTTTTGGCCTTGGCGTTCTACCGAATGGCTAGGGATCGCGATATCGTCAAGATTTCCATGAATGGCCGTCTTTCGAACTACGCTGCATTCAGGGAGGTTTATGCTACAGATCCTTGGACCCTGGAGTCCGCAAAGGTGTGACACCAAGAGATATCTCACACGCATTGTAAATCTCACAAACCTGGCGTTTATGCAACGTTTGGCTGACTTAAATGCTAGCATGGCCAAATCCTGAACACCATCCCTCTTTGTTGCACAGAATTGCGCTCGTAGTATCCAGTCTTATGCATTCATCGCGATTCATATTCAATATTCCTATGATTTGGCAGTGGGTGCTGGTAGAGATGCAATTTGGGAACATCATGGGATTTGTTCATTCCGTTCTCCCCTTCAACATTGGCAAACGTGGGCTGAGACTTGATCCAGCCTTTGGTAACCCTCCGCTATGGGTTGATCGACAATACGAGAATGGCGAACACGACGTTGATCAAAAACTCTTATGCCCTGACTTTCCTCGTCATGGACCTGCCGCTATCTTCGTCTCAGATCCGATTTTCTTCAAGAAGCTGTTTTCAATTATTATCAGTCTACCTCTTACGTTGCCCATAAACAACCCCCCTCCAAGTACTTTGTCAGTGGCCGCGGTGACCCAAAGACGTGGGTCCGAACAGAAGGCTCACGCATGTACGTCGACAGCCGTCAATGCAGCAACATGACTTTTGCGCAACCAACCGATCCCTTGAGAGTCGTTCTTCTAAGAAGACATGCAATCCTTTTCGACTCTCCGATGTTTCAGGTGATTGAAAAGTTCCCTCCCAAGTTCCGATTTGATCACGAGCCACCGGCTACTGATCACGATATTCGAGGTATGTGGAAGTTAAATCCTGCTTTCTTTGAGGATGGTATTTTGCCAGGGGATGTAAGGATGACCTTAACATATGAATCACATGACTTAATCACTTGAACGCGTATATAAGGAAATTAGGTAGCTAATTTAGTAGTTTAGTTCTTGTTCTACTACTACTTCTACAACTTAATCCATCGCTTGGTCCAGTTCTGTTGGTTCACTGTGAGTAAGATTAAATTAGTGTTTTTCCCTCGTCTCCAACGAGGGGTTTTTCACTTTTTTTTGAACTCGACCACACTGGTGATCTATTTCCCATCGTATCGCGCGGTAACCATCGCACATATACTCACCCCAGATACTGTGCTCCCTTCTCGTAACTCGTGCGGTTGTTGTCCTATTTTCTCGTTGATCCTCGCTGTTTCCCCTATCGTTGATCTCATTGCTCTCGTTGCCTCTCGCGGTCTTGACCTCATTGTTCTCACTGCCTATCGTAAACTTGGGTCTCTTGTCTTTGGCATCTAGGGAATTGTCTTATAAACAACCCTTTCTCGAAGTGTTAACACGCATATACAGTGAGGGACAAAACCCTTCCAATAGTTTCTTTGTATGTAAAGATTGTTGAATAACTCAAGAACCACT
>Ga0307514_10001632_pt1 | contig 26224 bp, 27 predicted proteins | sample 16_EM_MG_FD_203088 | JGI IMG/M metagenome (GOLD analysis project Ga0307514, IMG submission 203088) | Populus trichocarpa ectomycorrhiza microbial communities from riparian zone in the Pacific Northwest, United States - 16_EM | ecosystem: Host-associated > Plants > Roots > Unclassified | place... | reverse complement strand
GCTTTACACTGGTGAGACAGAGCCTACCATATAGATACTACTTTACAAGATATATCCCATTGTTCGTAACAATGGGAACAATAGCATTGATGCACGCACGGTAGGCTTTGCCTCACCGGTGTAAGGGATAGCATTCCAGAGCATAACATTCTCCAGAGTTTCCGTGTCATGTCCATTCCTGAGCCTAGGCTATCGTACACACGCCACTGCCAATCCGGAATAGGAGTGCTGCCTATATAGGCAAGTTACTAGCCCGTCTTGAGAGTGTCAAGCCCTGCCAGTACAGGCGCCACGGCAAATCCAAGCAACGCTAGCAATGCTAGCATACTTTCAACAGATTCTTTGTTGCTTATGAAAGGACATGACAAGAATGTGTTTACTGCAACGTGCACCAAGAGTCACGAGCGATAGTCTGGGCACGAGAACATACGGTATGCCCACTTTGTTTCATGAAACACAGGCAGAATCACCCGCATCCAGTTAGTGAACATCCAACTCTGGCTCGTGAGCATCCTTGGCCTGATGTGAGAATCTTTGTTCCTGACAAGTACGCTCGCTTCCTTTCACGAAATGTACCATACAGGATAGATCCAGCAGAGTCCACATCTGGTTAGTGAATATCCAACTCTGCCTCGTTTGCATCCTTGGCATTTACCAATGACGTGCCTGCCCAGAATCTTCCCTCATGTGCTGTCCTGCAACTAGACTAGCCAAAGTAGAACTATATACCAGAGTTATATATATATATATCTTTGTCCCCTCACAAGTAGCCTCGCTTTCTTTCATGGACATACATGGATCCACCTTTGCAACTAGATACATCTCTGTCTAGTTGCAGAGGTGTATCCATGGACTCCATGTCTATGGGTCATGTTCATTGTTCACTACATGCCTCAAGTTGGCATTGTTTGTTGGAAAAATGATGCATTTTACTGAACTGCGGCTAACCACCGAGGCCGAGTGAGTGGGTATATATCCCCCCAGACCAACTGATAGCTTCCTCCAAATTTCTCATGCAGAATTCCCAGAGGTTGTTTTCTTGTAAGGACACTCTATGCCCAAGTACAGACGTTGACTAACGAGTTATAGAACTCCAATATCAATTCCTCTGGGCGTGGGAGACGGAATACACTCTGGCAATTATTTTTGTCTGTAGGTACACCTATCGCCCATGCGTGGATGGAGATTAATAATATACAGGACTTTAATCAGTATTCTTCCGCAACTTGGTGATTGCCCACATTAGTTAATCAGGAAAATTCCAAAGTTGGTTGGTGAGGACACTTACGAGCCAGAGTTGGATGTTCACTAACTGGGTGCAGACAGTTTTTTCATTTCTATCACTAGCTACAAATTTCTCGAACATGATTTCTTGTTCTGGTAGGACACGCTATGCCCAAGTACAGATCTTGTCTAATGAGTTATAGATCTCCAATATATCAATTCATCTGGGCATGACAGAGACAATACTGTCTGCTGGTTATTCTGCCTGTAAGTACACCCATGGCCCATGCGTGAATAGAGACTAATAATAGATAGGACTTCACTCCGTATCCTTTCTGAACTTGGTGATTGTCCAGATTGGGTAATCTGGAAACTCCCAAAGTTGGTTGGTAAGGACACTTACGAGCCAGAGTTGGATATTCACTAACCGGATGCAGACACTTGTCATGTTTCTTTAGCTAGCTACAAATTCCTCTAACGCGATTCCTTGTTCTGGTAAGGACACGCTATACCAATTACAGACCTTGTCTAATAAGTTATAGATCTCCAATATCAATTTATCTGGGCGTGGCAGACGGAATACAGTCTGCAGGTTATTCTGTCTGTAAGTACACCCATGGCTCATGCATGGATCGAGACTAACAATATACAGGACTTCAATCCGTATCCTTCGTTAACTTAGTGATTGCCCAGATTGGGTAATCTGGAAACTCCCAAGGTTGGTTGGTAAGGACACTCACAAGCTAGAGTTAGATGTTCACTAACCGGATGCAGACACTTCTCAGATTTCTATAGCTAGCTACAAATTTCTCGCACACGATTCCTTGTTCTTGTAAGCACATGCTATACCCAAGTACAGATCTTGTCTAATGAGTTATAGATCTCCAATATCAATTCATCTGGGTGTGGCAGACGGAATACAGTCTGTTGGTTTTTGGTTTGTAAGTATACCCATAGCCCATGCATGGATGAAGCTTAATATTGTACAGGACTTCAATCAGTATTCTGCAACTTGGAGATTGCCCACTGGCAGATTGATTCCCAACCTTGATTAGTAAGGGCGCTCATGAGCCAGAGTTGGATCTTCACTAACCGGATACAGACGATTCTCGATGCCACCAAAAAAAAAAGCCACCAAAACCCCGGCAAATGACCCTTCCTCTGGTGATGAACTAATCAGCCTCACGAATCGCAGATATGCAGAGATTGTAGGTTTTTTCGATGATAGCATCCCTCCTTCACTATACGGCTTGTGGAGGCGGGATGTAGTGCAACTCATCACGGAGAGTGAGGTTCTTGAACCACAGAAAGCTGGCATGGACCGCTGGTCCATATTACATCACCACGCTGCGGGGCTACCCATAATAGCTCCCCGCGGAATGATTAATTATGCAGCAGACTCCAAAGTCCTGCATGTAGTCAATATGCTATGTCAAGACATAGCAAAGAAGGTAAGGAATGGGGAGGCAGCTCGGACTCGGGCAAGAAAGGCAGCAAGAACCGCGCATGCTGCCAGTTACCCAGAGGATCCATCCCCTCCAGCCCTGGCAGAGGATGCACCCCCTCTACACCTTACCAAACAAATTGTACTGAGTACTACCACCAAAACCACCAAGGCTGCAACTACAGGGGCAGGCACAGGGGCAGATGCAAGCCTATTAGCCCAGCTATACAAGCAGCTAGGGGGACTATGGGCACTAGCAGTAGTATACTGTCTGTATGGTGCACCTGCGCAGGGTGGAAATGAACCAAACACTGCGATGATGCACATGATCTGCCCACAACTGGACAATCGCAATACTCTTCCCTATCTTGCGGGATTCACATTCGCAGCCTTCGGTTGCAAATGGCAGCGGTCAAAGATGGTAACTGTACAGACCCACACCAAAGCTGCACTCAAACAAGCAGCTGCGAACTGGAAGCCTGTGGGAAGGGAGATTGTGGCCTACTGGGGCACAAGGACCCGAACCAATGGGACCCGTGTATACAAGGAATTGGTCATGGATGAGGATGTGCACAATCTTTTCGGGCACCACAAGAAGGAGTATCTTATAGACATGCAATGTGAGATGGCGCCTCCTGAGAGTGACACAGAGGGCTCTCATAGTTCCGACCAGTCCGCTCTGCCTGTGACCTTGAACAAACGCACCAAGAGTGGCGGGGCCCCCCCTACAAAAAAAAAAACGCAACAGGACAAAGGCAAGAAAAAGGCGGTGGAGAAAGGCAAGGGGAAAGCAGTGGACAAAGGTGTAGGAGAGAAAAGCAAAGGGCAGGTGAGGGGCACGGGTACACCTTCTGTACCAGCTGCAAAGGCTAGCTCTGAGGCTGGACCCTCTGGTCACAATACGAGACTTACCAGGAGCACCTCCAAGGGGCGGCCGCCCAAGAGAACCAGCTACCGGGTGGCTAAGTCAGGGTTACAGTATGGGGGACCGAGTGATATGGAGGAGTGGGACCCTAGTATTGAGAAGGAGGAGGAGGAGGAAGAGAAGAAGGATGGGGGGACACCCAAGCCAATGCCCCCAATGTCTCCAGAATATGGGGGACCAAGCGATGTGGAGAAGCGGGATCCTAATGAGGAGAAGAGCTTGGATCCAGATGTGTAGGAGTAGCATTCTGAGGATCCTGAAAGGATTGGTAAGAAGCTCTGTCCAGCGGGTTTTTGGGTTGGATTTCTTCTCTATTGTAGGTTTTTTTGTGTATGGGATATCAGTCTTGCGATTGTTTTTGTGGGTGGGATTTCCTTCTCTCGTGGGATTTTTGTTTTTGATGAGTTTTGGGTTCTATTGGAATTGCTTCGTTAGATTGGGTTTTTTTGCTAGGAATGTTTTGTTTTGCTTTCGCGGGGAATTTTGTTTTTGTGCAGAGAATTCTTTTTTTTCGTGGGGAATTTTCTTTTTCTCATGAGAATTTGGTATTTGTTTTTGCAAGTGGTGTGGTTGGAGGTTTCCTTTGTTACGCGAATCTTTGTGGCTGTTTCAGATTTAGTAAATGGTTGGTATTTGTGATGGAATACGATATAGGGGTTTTTGGGTATATGTTTTCGTGATTTAGTTCGGACTTTGACCATGCCACCATATCTCCACAACGTCTTGGTAAGAAGGCAGCGAGGCTATTAAAAGAGGACCTGAAAGTCTCTAAAATTGTGTAGGTAAGTAACGATGGGGAGAACACGACTCACTGCCAAAAAAGTCAACCCGACTAAGAGGAAAGAGGTTGTAAAGCGGAGGGCCAGCAATGGTGATCTCCAAGAAGGGAGAGCCAAGTGAATTGCACCTGCGGAGAGGTTGCAAACACCCATAAGTTTTGCTCTATCAATTATCAGCTTGCAGGAAGTAACTAATTAATTGACAAGATACTGACAACGTTCCAAGCCCAGATAAACTTTCCGAAGGTAAGTTATAACAATCACAGTGAAGGCACTGCTAATGTTCAACTTGTGATGTGCAGAAACCCCCACCAAGCATCAGTGGGTCCTCCCAGTCCCCGAGAGGACCATCAACAATTGCGAGATGAGGAAAGGTGAGGAAACATAGGCTCGCTGAATTGTGGAAAAGTGCTAATCAAATTATTTAGCCGAGGGGGGCCAGATCGTCTGAGGCTAGCCAAATAGCCTCAAGTTCCCAGCAGTCAAACGTGAGGCAACCAAAGGCTCCAGGCGAATTATGGAAAACTGCTAATCAAATTTTTTAAGTTAGCCAAGCTGGGGCAGATCATCACAGGCTAGCCCAGGACCATCACAGTGCAGCCAAATAGTATCAAGTTCCCAGGAGTCAGTAACAAGCATACGAGGAAATATAAGGAAACCAAAAGCCTAGGTGAATTGTAGAAAACTGCTAATCAAATTTTTTAGCCGAGTGGGGAGGCCTCACATTCAAGCGAAATACTTCGCAGTTCTTCCCCATTGCCAAGTACACCACCTCATGAGGAACGGCAAAGTGACTATGCCCCAACGCGGGAGGGCCGGGGTGCACGGCGCAATTAGAGCGTAACCCAATTTGATGGCATCACAAAAGCAGTGATATCTATTGCCGTGAAATGAATAGAAATGATCACATGCTTCGAGGACCCATTACCAGATACGGAAGGTACAGAAGTTATGTTGGCAAATGTATGGCGAGCAGCGGAAGTGGAGTGCGGGGTTGATGAGAAGCAGACAATGCAAATTGACTCACATGTAGGTAACATGCGATCTCTCATACCGCGGACACTGACAAGTCCATCATAGCTTCAGAGTATCCAGTCGCGTACCAGGTCGCACCTGGTTTATGAGGCCAAACGTCATGTTATGAAGCTGTATGGGTTTGATCAAAACTGCAGTCCCGACTATATTCGAAAGCAACTGAGCTGGCTGTTGGATAAGAATCAGTTTACATGCCAAAGGGAGAAATGTGTGGGAAGTGTGGGAGATGAGAGAGTGAAAATGGAAGCGCTCGCTAACAGAGGATATAATTACAGGGGTAGGGTCAGAGGTTCCGGGCAAGCGAAGCAGTGGAGTTCATACACATAAACTATTTCGATGGCCCCAAGAAACTCGGGAACAGATACCCCTAGTTCATGGCGAGAATTAGTGGCCCCTTCCTGTGTCTGATTTTCGCAACACTCCAGCATGCCCTCCAGATATATGAGACAGGGGTCTTCCAGGATGGGGAGTATTTTAATTATTCCAACGAAGGAGGTGAGTAATGAATGCCTAATCGTAGATGAAGGATGCTGATAGTACAGCAGTGGATTTCCACAGGTTGGTAGATTAGTGGGCAGTGTTCCCAACAACAATGCAGGAAATGTTGCTAAGATTGACACGCCTCAATATTGCAAAGCGATGCAATATCCATGGCAAGGTCGTACGATGGCGGAGGGCTGAGGCCTATGTTGTGGAGAGGCAGGAGCTGCGGACGTATGCTGAGAAGCTGGCTGTGGATTTGCAGGAGGCCGAAGAAGGGGGTCTCATCCCAGATGGGTATTTCGATGAGGGTTCACCAACCAAACCCGAGGATATGAGATCAGCCTTGCCAACGATACTGGCTGCTGAACATCTAGGGGATCATGGTGGGGGTGTGGAAGAGGGTGGAAGTAGTACGAGAGGGGATGAGAGTGAGGGGAGTGATGTGGAGGAGGGAGACGGGGAGAGTGAAGAAGACAATGAGCAAGAGAGCAATGACGAGGATGAATGATTTGTAGAGTGGTAGGGAGTTGTGTGTACTGGTTTCTGGGGTCTGTTGAAGGGTGTGATATTTGTTTCGTGGGAGTTGGTAGGTGTGGTTATTTATTTTTTTTGTGAGGGAGTGATAGCGAGGAGGATAGGCACGAGAGCAAGGACGACGATGAGTTGTAAAGTGATAAGGAGTTTAGTTTTTTTCGTGGGAGTTGATATATGTCGTGGTTTATATTTTTTGTGTAAGAATGATAGGGAGTTCATGTGTGCTAGTTTGTAACGTGTATTGAGGTGTTGTACATTTGTTGTGGGAAATGCAGGAGGAGAGGATGAGACCAAATATGTAGTAGGTAGATTGATCCGAATATGAACAGGGGTAACCTTGGCAATGGGACCTGGTAGAGAAAAACCGTTATGGCGCCAAGTTGCATCGGATGGTGGAAAGTGATAGGGGAATGGCATTGCGATGTCAAGTTACATCTAACGACATAAAATGACAGTGATATGGTGTTGCGGTGTCACAGAATGTCTGGCGACTGCATCGAAACAGAGCTCGAATAATAGTACCTGGTGGTGGTTGGAGAGAAACATGGCAAGGACCGTGAGGGGCCTGGCGAGAATGCAGAAGTTGTGGCATTCAGGCGACAACACTAAAGTACGACGTAGAGATAGGTCAAGGAGGAGAATGGCGAGGACTATGAGGAGCTCGGCAAGAACGTAGAGGTTAGGACGTTCGGGCAACAACAGCAAAATGAGATATGGGGATGGATGTCAGAAGAGGGGGTGTCGCATCGTAGACTAAGTACTGGGGCCTCAGGGCAACCAGCATCAAAGTAGGGCTTCATGACGATGTGCACCAAACGGGGGCGTCGGGACATGCGTGCCCAGTAAAATGTGTCGGTAACTGTCAGTTTGCCAATCGCGGCGCCGAGGTCGTGAGACGACATGAAGGCAAACTACCATGGTTCTTGATGTGCATGGGGCTTATTTATCTTAATCAACTAACTCTACTTGTATTTATAGAAGTATTGATCTGATAACTAGTTATCAAATCTATGTCTATACTGCTATTAAGGACTAGCAAGCCTCATTAGCCAACCACCCTAATTGGGAAGTTACTACCCAATAAGCATATACAGTACTTAAGTATATATATTCTTCAGCCTGTTTCACAACGTATTATACTCAGGCTAACATACATCAGATAATACCCAATTTATCCAATAACCACAATCCAACATATAGTTCCTCAAAGATGATATCAAACAGCAATATACAAAGATATATAAGAAGTTATCTAAGGTCATATACTTTATCTTGCCCAATTCTTAATATTATCCTACATCAATGCACTAACTGCCTTCTACCTACAGGTTGATCAGGCCTCCAAGTTAGCAAGTTCTAGTTACTATTGGGGTTCCTAGCTGCACTTGAAAGGTCTTCTTACCAGAGCTGTAACATTCATTGATAATTACAAAGTCTGTTGGGTCTTGGCTGACTGTAAGAGCATAGTTCATAATACTACTACTATTTACTAATAGTAGATATACTACCTACCAGTAGTTAATGCCTACAAGTGGCCCAAAACATATATTTTTCAGAAGTAAGAAATAATATTATTGTGCAGTCCTTCTCTATCTTGATCTCTATATCTTTTTTAATAGTTAGACCTTTTAGAAGTGTTTATAGCAAGAGATCTTCTACAATATCAATTGCAATACTATATTGAGCTGGAGTGTACTTTGCATAACAATCTGGTTACTATTACCAGCTTGACATGTAACATATTCCCAATTGGACAACAGATTAAGCAATTAGAACTCTATATTAAGAAGGGTATTAATGGGCCTTATGATTGAGCTACTATTGTCAAGCTCACAAGTGAAGTATTTTTGAAAGAGCATGGAAGCCCCTCAACTTCGTATGTCTCCCTGCCTAGCTCTGATTGCTAAAAGTATATTAACCAATGAGTGATGATTCTAGTACATGAATGTGGAAGTTCAAGTGTTGTAGGGGTCCACATTTGGAAAATGAAGGTATGACAACAAGAATCAATATTCTACAGCAAGGCGGAAGGAGGAGCCAATAGCTCAAAATGCAGCCTGGCATGCTCATGCCCCAAAATTCTTGGCTAGGTTTTGTGTTGCGGATTGTGATGGGTTATGGTTCTGGGATTCTGACTTTCACTCCATGTTGCTCAACATGACTCTGGAATAGGCAAATAAATGAAACATACTATGGGATGTAGTCAGACTGCATTGTCCGACATCGTTTGTGATGTTTCTTGATACTTGAGTTCCTACTACTTAGTTAAGAGTGTCAGTACACTAGCGAGTGAGCTAGGGAAACGATACCTGAAATACCTCCAGAATTGCGTTGCCCATATATAAAATCCCAGGATCAAGATGCGAAGCCAAAGAGAGACTGAGGTTATAAGGTACAAGGACTAACTAAGTCAACATATTGTATATGCACTAGTACTTGAAGTGATACCACTTCCATGTCAATGTAAATAATACACAAGTATGTACAGTATAGCAGTGACCAGCGGAGTACATGCAGGGGGTGAGCGAGATATTCAAGCGAAATAGAAGCAGCGTATATCGTAGCATGCTTGATATTCCTAACTACGTGGCAGATGCCAGTGTATAAATACATAGAGTGTGGCTGAACAACGAGATAATACAGAAAGGCTAATCACAAATCACATGTATGAAACTGTGGTATCTCCTACGTTGTTAGGAATACCAAGCAGGCTTCTATACAGTCGGCTTCCACCTCGCTCGCATATCTCGCTCACCTCGTGCACGCACTCCACGGGTCACCGCTATCCTATATATACCTACGTATTATTTACGTTGGTATGCAAGCTGTATATACACATCCATACCATCCATCACCAGGTAATGCATCATCACCAGGCAGTGCATCAATCCCTGTCGGTCCATTCTTGGCGACGTAATGCACTCCAAAATGAACAGATTCATAGCCAGCAAAGTGTGTAAGCATTGTGAAGATGTAGAGCTCAGTTGACATGCTGTGGGAATGTATTAACTATGGTTAGTAATGACCTAGAGAGGGATTGGTGGCTGGTATTGAACCGAATAGAGACATGCAACTCACCCACAGTGTGGACTGAGTCCTGACAATATAGATAAATTGAGGTTTGAATAACATATTCCAGGGTCTATAAATGCACTATAACTATCTTACAACTGGTGAAGGTATTGGTCTCACACTGAGAGGTGAGGGAGAATTGGGACACTTTTCCGGGATTTTTTTGTATGGCAACCTAGGTCGGACTGGACCAGCCAGTGCACCATTAAGCTAACCCAAGCTTGCCAATGAAAGAATAACTTCATTTTAATCTACCTGAGCTTGCCTGGCCTCTCTTAGTGCATTTGAGCTAATATAGGAATGTATGTGCTAATCTATATCAAAAATGTAGATACTAAGCACCTGTCTCACCAATTGTGGATCAGTTTTGTACCATATCAATAGTTTTGAGGTTCTGTGGGCTCCTTTATCTTTGCATAAACTAGTATAAAGCTTTAGAGTATATTGGTTATATACTTCAACTCACTTGAGCTCTCACAAGCTGAATACGTTGGGTTAGTCTGGTTAAAGTTGGGTCTGAACTACTTTGATCTCAATAGGGCTCAACCATAGCTCTTATCTCCTCATATAAGATTTAGAATATTCTATCTCAATATGTGATAGATACAGTACCTACTAGAAGGCATCTCAAGCCTCTTTCAACACTATTTGGAATCAACTGACTTAGGGTCTGACTTGACCCAAGCCATGCAGTAGTAGTAGGCTAAATATATCTAAATATATATTCTTTAGCTATCTCTGTGTCCACTAGACCACCTGTCTCGAGCAATAGAGGTATACAGACAAAAGGCAGGTTAATAGGAAGAGCTCTAAATATTTGTAAGAGTACAAACTAGTGTAAGTAATGAGAGGCTAGTATATATAAGCCAAAGCTAACCCTGGACAACTTGATATAGCTCAATTGTAGTTAACACAAGAGAGTAGTATCTTATAAGACCTGGGAATTGCTCCATTGGCCTCAAACTGGCCCATAGTTGGTCAGGGTAGCCCCTGGTATGTACTTATCAATCGAGAGCAGGTCAGACACCTTCAGATTAGCCTAGGCACACTTAAGCAAGCCAGACAAACTCAGGTAGATTAAAATGAAGTTATTCTTTCATTGGCAAGCTTGAGTTAGCTTAATGGTGCACTGGCTGGTCCAGTCCGACCTGGGTTGCCATATAAAAAAATCTCGGAAAAGTGCCCCAATTCTCCCTCACCTCCCAGTATGAGACTAATAGCTCTACCAGTTGTAAGATAGTTATAGTGCATTTATAGACCCTGGAATATGTCATTCAAATCTCAATTTATCTATATTGTCAGGACTCAGTCCACACTGTGGGTGAGTTGCATGCCTCTATTCGGTTCAATACCAGCCACCAATCTCTCTCTAGGTCATTACTAACCATAGTTAATACATTCCCACAGCATGTCAACTGAGCTCTACATCTTCACAATGCTTACACACTTTGCTGGCTACGAATCCGTTCATTTTGGAGTCCATTACGCCGCCAAGAATGGACCGACAGGGATTGATGCACTTCCCGGTGATGATGCATTACCCGGTGATGGATGGTATCCTTCTTTTCATAGACCCGTGACCTTTTTTTTTTTTTAAGGAATCATTAATCGCATTCACCCTATCTAGAGTATGGCGATAGGCTGCAGCTCCTGGCTTTCCAGGTGGCTTCTCTCCCCTACACGGGCCAGTCTCTGCCCTTCTATTATCTACACGAACCCCCTTTATCTGATGAAATCAAACACCGCCTCGCACCACTTCTCATCATCCCATATCTCCTCCTGCGTTCGCCCCGTCCCATCTCCCACCCAGGTGCACCCCATCAGATGCGCCGCATATAGACCCGTGACGGCATCACAAGTACAAAGCCCTGAAGACGCAGGCCGCATGGGAATTGATACAGCGGTTCAACAAGCTGCCTACAGCGGACAAGAGCAAGCTCACGGTTCAACAACTCTTGCCAATCCTTACGTATGGTTGTGAATTATATCCTAAGCCGAGCGAGCAGCAACGACGTTTGGTAGTGGAGATACAGCAGTGGGTCATAGGGGGATATAGGGGGAGCAATGAGAGGAAGGTAGAGGGACTCACTACGATATCAGACCTACAGAGAGTGATGAGGGATAAGAGAATCAGGTCGGTGGCCTCAATATACAGATGATAACTGCTCGAATTGAGGGACAAAGCGGAGGGGATATTTTGGACGGTTGTGGAACAGGATACTGAGCTGCGGTAGATGGAAGGGGTTGCACCGGGCAATCGAGAAGTGAGAATCGAAGAGCTGAAGGTGGATGAAGGCAAGAGTAAATGGACGGCAGCAGGATAGATCGACGAGAGGCGGGCCGGACACGGAGCGAGGGCCGATACCTTGGTATGGTGACTACAGTGTCTGACGCGGAGGAGCTGGGAGTTGCTATGGCATGGGAGCGGTGTGACATGGTAGCCTTAGACAGTCAAGGAGTGATACGGCACATATCCAATCTGATGTCGCAAGAACCCCGGTCATGGATTGAGGACAAGCTGGTCAGACAAATGGCGGAGGCCTCGGACCCCGCTGTGGGTCAAGGGCCATGCGAGAGACACGGGGAATGAAGAAGCAGATAGCAGAGCGCAGATGGAAGTATGGATAGGTGTGCCGACCTGAGACAGTAATACCATACCACTACATCCGAAACCAGCAGGGCATATTGTATGAGGGCCCTAATACGGGGCCTCACGTAGCTGGTGACCGATAAGGGCCCCCAGCGGCAATGGAAGAGGGAGATAGGGAAAATGGACGACACTACCGGTACCTGCGCCTGCGATGGGTGGACCCCACAGAATGCTACCCACTTATTCCAGTGTTCATGGATAGGGCAAGGATTAGGAAGGTGGTGGGAACAGGCACATGAAGATGAGGAGTGGTGCGCTGCAGTGGTGAGGTTCATATGTTGATGGGGAGGTAGGCGGAGGGTGTTCGTGGAGGGGTCTTATTCTTTTTATATATATCGTAGATAGTGGGGAGGGCAGAGAGGACCGGGAGGTTGCAGTCCATCGCCATAGTCGAGATAGGCAGAATGCGATTAATGACTCCTTAAAATAAAATAACAAAAATAAAATTTGCGTCAAGAACACAAATGGCGCGCTGTGGCCGTTGTGAAGATTTGTTGCGTCAAGATGAGTTTTGCGACAAAAGTTTGCCGAAGCTCAGTTTTGCGAAAGTGCGTCAGGTGCAGGTGCTCCGAGTTCTTGGTGATGTAGCTACTTCAAAGAATTGGCCTATGTAATATATAGCTAGGAAATATGGCTGGGCAGGAAAAGACGTTGGGTCTGAAAGCTGAGTTTTGCAATAAGTTGCTGATTGCGATGTCAATTCCACAAGTCAGCGAAGAGTTGACTAGAGACTGGGCACGAGAGCAGCAAGCTGCGGGAGCATCCGACGGGATAGATAACAAGGCGGCGTCCACCTTGCCCTACTCTGGCGCCGGACTAACGACCCAAACTACCACAAACGGACAAGGAGCAGGCACCACTTCGTCAGGAAATTCAGGATCTGACTATGCCCTGGCCGCCTGCACAAGAGAATCCCGCAGGTATACTAACCAAACCAGTGATAGGTAGGCACAAGGCTCTCCATGTTGGGGCGAATGGCCACATGACTGAGCTGGCTGAACGAGATCGGCTGGGACAACTTGGAAGGTTACGGACTGTGAAGCTGATTGAACTGGGCAAAAGAGTGCGGAGACACGGACGGCAGCGCATTTATAACCTCGGATCGCTGTTCCCTGCTGATTGCGACCCTTGGCAAGTGGGGTTTCTTTTCGGATACATATGCCGCGGATTATAAGGCGTGCTGGAACAAGGTAATCCCCCGGCATCAGGAGGTCGGGATATGGCATTGCCAATGGGACTGAGTGGGATGTTGCGTTAATCGGATGAGGCTCAGCATGGAGAGTATTGTGTGCGGCGTTTCCCCCACACTTCTCCCTGGGGAATCATCGAATCTGATAGCGACCGTCTAATAGCGACCGTACTGCTTGAATAGTGAATCTTTCATATTTCTACAGCTCCTACTTCCCCCACCTATTCCCGCGCTATCCCCGATCCCTCACTTCCCCCACGTTTTGCCCCCGCGCTTCCCCAAAGTATCCCCCCACTACTCCCACTTCTCCTGGGTATTCAGGAATATGGTAATCTTGCATCATGATCAGGGATCATCATGTCAGTCGAAGGAATTTATTATATGCCGGAATCTTATTGAGCTGTGTAGATAAATAGGATTTCTTATAATCAAGGGTATATATGGCGGGTGGATTTCCTATGTTACGTGCCCCCGCGATGAAGGAGGCAATGGATACGAGGGGAGATAGTATTGTGAAAGCTTGCGAGGACATCATGGATATTCAGTCTCAGGTAAAGAAACCCGAGCCGATATGTACTTGTGATTCTCGTTCAGGCTTCCTAACTCAGACCAAACCTGCGGAAGTCTTTGATGATGATTCCCACTTTGGGTGGGTCTCCTCGTCAATATTGGGGTACGAGAAGCCACTATTGACAATATAGTAAAGACATAAGCCAGCTCACATGTCTGTCAGTAACCACGACTAGAAGTACCAATGAGAGTGTTGTAAAAACCGAGTGGCTGCCTCCAAATTACCCAACTTGTATTTAATTTACCAATAGGTTGTGGCCGCAATGAATCCCCCAAGTACTGTAATAGCCCAGCGCCGTGTAAGCATCGTGTGTACTTTGTACTCCTACCTACTACCCCCACTTAATTAGTACTCTAACGTCCACTGATGGGCCGGTCATTATCAGCTTCCATCATCCCCCCTATCTACAGTGCGTAGGTGAAAGTTATGGCGCATATAAATATGCAGGGGGGCGCACCATAACTTTTACCTACGCACTGTAAATCTTAAACTGATCGCAGTAGCGCAATAAGCAATGTACTTACAAGGATGCTAGATGGAGTCGGTGGCAGCAATTGGTATGGAAAGAGATACTTATGAGGCTACAGCACTGACTTTCCCCATATAACTCGAGATGTTATTCTACAGAGCAGTTCTCAGGGTAATGTGGTTAGATGTGGGTTGCACACTCTGGTATTTATGTTGGTTGTTTGTAATAAATATAGTTCACCTTGAGCCCAGGGCTTTTCGGGGGGGGGTTAAATATACGTTACTCGCATGCATCCCTAGTAGGAAAGAAATGATGAGCCACTCGGAAATCCAAGTGGATTCAGGGCGGAGGCTATGCGCCCCCAGCGAAATACATAGGGACGTTTATTATGTGTACAGAGTGTCCGCATCTACCCGCTCCAGCTGTTTCTGCTCTGCCGCAACATCTTGCCAGCTCCTAGTACTATACGCTCTTCCTGTGCAACCAGCAATTTAAATTCTCTTTGCACTTATGTAGGCACACACTTGCAGACCCAACCAAATGTTCTGCCACTGCTTTCCCTTACCGAACATGCTAGTGATTCCTCGGTTCATGCAGTACTAATCGAGTACGTGGTAAAAAAACAAAAACTCCTCAATTCAAGATTCACCCACTTCTCATTTCCAGTATTCTCCAATATAAACAGTTGGGCCAGCGTCGGGGACTTCCACTATATGTCCCGAGAGCTAGTAGGCCGCTAGGAAGACCAAAGGAATTGACAGGACAGGGTGCACACAACTAATCTCTTTTCTATTGTGGGGCTCACACTCCGGGGCTTGCAAATAACCCCCCTCCTCTGTACTGTGTGGGGACTAACTTGGAATCCGCACGGGTTTCCGAGTGGTTCGTGATACCCCTCCCATTAGGGATGCACACGAGTAATCAGTTTTTCGAACAAACAAAACAAGTCCCAGTCACCACTCACCTAGTCGTCAGGGGGATAACCCCCTGAGGTAGCGTGTAAAACAGTTACTCACCCAAAATCAATAGTCCATATTCGGGCTCTGCATGTTGCGCCGATCTATACCTGTAATCGCCGGTGTCAGTAGCCTCCTATTTATCAAGATCTCGCAAGCGCTTGTGCTGTGGAAGTTGGTTGTATCGTTAGTTGAGAACCCCTAAGCGTGGTCACTCTGGAGTTCGCAAACAATTGTCTGAGTGGTGAGAGTATACGTGGTGGCTTTTCCATTCTGATGCCCTCCGGAGTAGCGGTTCCCTGTTCCTACTCGAATTCCCGGTGCTCTGGGCAGGTGAACCCACAACTATGGAGGCGCCATATTAAGGAAACTTCTCTCCGGCCGATATAAGCGTAGGCGGGGCTGATAGATCCGCGCTCGGTAGGTTTTTGTATCGGCACTCCCGCCTGTGTTCTTGGTTTCAAATTGAAATGAACGATACACATGAGAATGTCATAGCCATCGATCGGCTAATCTTTAGTGTACGAAAAGTCAGGGTAAGAATTCAGAAGCCGCTATCTTGTTACCCATTTCCAGGCTTAATGTTTCCGCTGGATGATACTGCTGCCCCCTTCCTTCTCTCTTCTCCACCGCGCCGGGCATCGTTTCTCCAGACCATGCAAATTTCCTCCCTATCCACCACCTGCTCACCGGATCCTTCTTCGAATTCTTCCAATCTTGATAGTTATGCCACCCCATCATTAATTGCAAGGAATAATCCCCAGCGGTAGCACCCTCAGTACACGGCTTACCCGCAGGGATATTGCGGAACCACTGCATGGTACTTGCATCGTCTTTTGGCACCCATCTTCCATCAGGGAGTTGAACAGGTGGAGGCCGGAATACTAGGCTGGGCTGGCCGGTTTTCTGGGAAAGGGAATGACAAGACGCGCAAGCGGAAACAAAATTATCCACTACAATCAGGAGGTATTTTATTTATTAATTAGCACTTTTGAGCACTCGGTTCGTGATAGGAGGCGGCTTCCCTACCTGGACCATTCAATCTTCCATTCCACCCAGGGCTAGGCTTGGTGCCTCCAAGCATTTCCATCAACTTCTGAGCGTCCGGGTTCAGCCACTGCTCAGTAGGTTTATTGCCTTTCTCAAATGCTTCCTGGGTGAGTTCTGGGGAGTTTCCCCACATCAGACCTACTGGAATAAGTCTGTTCCATGGCTACAGACAACTGTATATTAGCAAGTTACAAGAAAGGCAGCACTAGTGCTCTTGGCATACATTTTTGTCTAACCTCCTCCCATCATAGATCAATGTTCCAAAGACCCACCCAATTGGTGCCCGGTCGTCTCTAACTGCGAAATCGACCTGCAGCAAACGAAGATCCGTAGGGAAGTCATTCCTTTTTCTTGGGTCTGGCGCCTTGTTGGGTGAAGGACCTGGAGGAGCGATGACTGCCTTCATGGTGGGTGCTCCCCTCAGCGTCATAATCTCTTCTTCAGTGGCATCTGTAAGAAGAATCTTAATACATGTGTTAGATATTGCCCTCTTCATTCAGTTAACCATGTGACACTTACCTTGAATACGCACGTCCCCAAAGGAAATTTAATATCCCCAGACCAATCCGGGTTACTTGGATCTCTCCACATCTTGCCAAAAATAGATGCGCCTGATAATACATCACTATCAATGCAAACCAGGATGCAAAGCTTTCGACATTTTTATCAGACCCCCGATAGACATAAAAATGGGTGCGTACCAGCAGTATTGTAGAACCCACAAGCCCAATTCTGGATGTAACGTTTCTGGGTGGCTGCGATAACGCCGGGGGGGGTGGCCAACTCAGAGGTAAAGCCATTGAGTGGCTCCCTTCCTTTTTTGGACCAATGCATCCAAGGCGCATGATACCATTGCCGAATCTCCCACATCAGTCAGAAAAAGACACAACACAGTAGTAGACGGCATACCTCATTATTCTGTACAACAAAATCATTCTCCACGTTCCCCTCCAAACAATACTCTTTAATCAATGCACCGTAGGTCTCGGGAAACCTTCTGAAATCTGTTCCAGGGCCCAGCCACGGGGCGTCTGAAATTGGATCCCCCGATGGCAGTGGAATTTCGGGCCCAGGCAAAACTGGCATGCCCCCATCAGATCCCCCTCCTGCAACTTTACTCTTTGCTTCCAGAATGTCCGGATAATCATTCCGAATGGACCACACTCGGCCTTCCCACCCTTGCGGCACCGGATGTAATGAAGAGGTGTGGAATTGTTCCTCAGCAGGGCTGTAGGGAGGACCATTCTTGCGGGAGGGTCGCCAGCGAAGCTCATTCCCTGTGACACCCACCGCAGCACCACCTAACATTACACACCCCGCGAGGAGTCTTCCCCTGAGTGGAAGCCTGCCAAATATTCTATATGCCATTTTCAGAAATGAGCGCTGGGTGAGAGAGGAACAGAATTCAAGCTTAGAGGGTAGCCAAGGCGGGAGGAGCAGGTCTTTTTAACCCCGCAACTTATTCATCGATATATGCTTTTTCAGCTTCTTGATTCAGCCTCCTATAACAATGGGCAGGGGTGGTTGTCCAAGTATAGCAATCATCACCCTCTCTGCATGCTATATAGCAGCCAGGTGCCGATCGTTGCGGCTCCAAGGTCCTCTAGTGGCGGGCCTGTTGCGGGCCTGCTGCGTGCGCCCGTCAGTCAGTGCCTGCTGATAGCAAACTCCACTTTAGCAATGGGGTTTGGGCAGCCATAGTTCATACACCGGCTTTGCATTTCGTACACTGGAGTACATATCTATGTCTTACATTTTCAAGTTGCTAGGTGAGATGTCGTATGTGCCAGCATAGCTCTATATATGACATTAAAGTTGGGTCGACTGTGGATATAAAAATTAAAGTTAGTCCGGGGAGCATTTCCTGTTCCGCACTGCGCCAGGCCCCAATAGAAGTCCCCATCTTTTGTGTAGTTAAGTCTCGGTCACAGATCTATCATCCCCGAGTATGTACTGTATGTACATACATACAACCTCTGCATGTCAAGCTATGCATATCATGGTAAATCCCAGCTGCAGCACATAGGTATGCTCATTCCAAGTCAATTGCCACTCTTCACCCCACTCCATTTTTGAGGTAAGTAGATAGTTATGCAGTCCTGATATTAACCTTCTCCCAACAGCGGGTAATGAGTCTATAAAAAAGTATAAAAAACTTGTACTAAGTCTACCATATTATCGGTAAGTACATAGCAATCTCAGCATATTCAATGCGAATCTCTCCGGAAAGTGAGAGGTCTGAATAGTTACTGGCTAAAATCCTTTAACTATTGTCCACACACTCCCACCTGACAATAATTTACATCCGAAGCAGCTCTGCCCACCTTTAAATTTGCCCCTTACTAGGCACCCGCAGTGTCAGTAAGTGAGAGCGTATGGCACAATAGTTGACTTTTTGCGCACTATCATATTGCGCCAAAAACACACATTATAGAGGTCGTAGTTGCCCTCTGGTTCATGAATCAAATTCCAAATATATTCAAGACCGCCTGCATGCTAGGTACTCGAATTCATGACTGGTACGGTAATGGTCGCTTATCTACAGTACATGACACTACTTTTTTTTTTTTTTTTTTTTTTGAGTCTATACGCCTTTCCCCCGAAGGGAGCCTTAGGCTATGAGGCGGACATGACACTACTTAATTAAGTAGTGCCAACCTTAAATTGAGCGCTTGTACAGGGGTGAGCCCGCCAGGGAATATACCTAATCTGGTTGGCAGACCCTCCTCAGTAGCCTCCACCTAACGGTGGCAACCTAAGTAGTTAGCTAGTGGTATCCTATTTGGGGAGTAACGGGGCCTAGTCACAAGCCTGTAGAGAAGGTATTGCTCGCTGCTTGCACTGCTACTGAGACTAGCTTCACTGCCCAGGCTTGTGCCCTGCTATCCCGATATTCCGTAGCTACCAGAATGAATGGCACCCATAGGTACTATGCAAGAATGCAAGCATACGAAGGCTGGATTATATTTTTGAAGCCTGCCCCGCGGTCGCGGTCCCAGTCCGACCACAAATGCAAATCACTCTCTGAGAGGGTATTTGAGAGGCCGCAGCATAGAAACTTGCGGATTAGGTAGACTTAAGGAGCAAACTTTCACGCATGTTACACTCTGGCGAGGCCTTTGTACAGTGGCCAACCCAGTTTGGCCAGGGTCTATGGATATAGGTATTGTACAGTATCTATTGTCATTATTTATGTAGCTACTATACGTAAAGAATCTCTGCAACGATAATACCTAGGAACTCACTCCTTGCGTGACGTTCATATCCTAATCCTCAACCCAAGGCCTTAGGGCCTTTAAATGTGTGCTAGCCGGTGTGCAAGCCTCTATGGAACTGTAGCTCCAGCATCCAACTCACCCCCAACGCTAGTGGAATCAGGATGATTACTTGGATCCAAAATACAGATAGGCTAGATAATCAGCATGGGATAAGACTGATTAGCAAGGGCATGAACTCGGTGTGCTATGCGGAAATTGGCTTTTGGCCTGGAGACTAACACGACTAAGGTCACCCGTGACCGCCTCGAATTCACCCTCGACGCCGGCGTTGGCTCGGGACCAGACATCTCTGAGACGCAAGCCCTTGAGGCTGCGAAAGTGCGGAATGTCTTTTAATTGAAGCTCATGGATACATGCTCGATACTATGGGCCAAGATACGTCAGTCAAGAGAACTTGAATAATGCTTGGTCTTATAACTTACCACTCGCAGCATCTTCCGAATATCGCTTTCAACTGTAGACGGATAAGGATCCTAAGGAATAAGAGAAATTAGAACCTCAGCCCAATTAGGTTTTTTGTTCTAGAGTAATTACATACAGTACCACATTAGGCTCCCTAGTACTTGCCAGGTGGAGCACACCACGAAATTTGCGTATACTGCTAAGCACATTCTGTGTCCGAGTCAGAATTAATTATCAGTACCCGCGAATCCTCCTCACACGACCACAAGCCAAATAAACTAAGAAAAATAATTTCCGGTGTGTGAGGAGAATATCTACCTCCTGCTGTGTTTCCAAATTCTGTGGAGTAACTCTTGCTATAGCATCCCGTGTTGAATGGCACTTGTCAATGAGCTCATAGCAGTCATGGTATGCCTCTTCAATGGTATGGGACGTAATTAGAGCCCCGAAACTGACAAGAACGAGACATAGTGACAGGATAAGGTTGCGGAGCTGCATAATTAGCAATTGAGTAAACTGAGGGTTGGTAATGAAGGCCAGGAAAGGATCCAAGTATTTATACAGAATCTCGTCTTCCCGTTGGACCCCAATGACATGCTACCTACCGTTGCAATTGTGGGAATTGAGACATTCACACCCCAGGATCCTTCCGCCCCTCGTATCCCACAATGTGCTTGCCCTGAAAAGGCACGATACCCGTTACGCAGCTTCGCTAACAGGTGTCTTATGTTCACATAACGTGAGCCGTTGGGTGGGGACCTTGAAAAGTCCTCTTTGTGTCTTAAGACGTGTACTCCATACCTATACTAGTGCATACATATGTATGTTCTTGACAGTGCTTGGTACCCTTGTCCATAAACATTTAAACTGGAACTGGGTATGTGTATTTGTATAGTGTGGCTGAAGATAAGATAATGACTGTGTGTGGCCATATACAAATACCCCTATTAGTGCAGTCTACTACCACACAAAAATAAATTGGTCTGGGCACGAGAATAGTACTCTAAAACCCCAACTTAGGGCCGTCATGTATAATTGGTTATCTGGAATGTAGCGTGTATCCAGCTTCGTATTGTCACCTACATACGGAGTACCTAGCACCTCTTAAATCCCAGAAGCAAAAAAATAGCAGAATAAGATATTCGTACTCCGTACAGTCATGCTTGATTAGCTATCATGCCATGCATGCATCAGGTACTATATAATCTAGCCGCTGCTCTCATAAACTGCTGGATGTGTATACGTTACTTGGCATATACCCATAGGTAGATCATGTATTTATAAAATGTCAACATTCGATTGGTTTTACTCAAATTGTAGTGTCGGAGTGGATGTATACACATACGGTACAATCTAAAAACTTACAATTTAATCTCTTGCGGTCTACAGAGTATGTACCTAACTTCCATCCGCTCTGCAAACAGTGTCTCATGCGCGGGTATGCAAGAACGAACCTGGCATATGCACAGCTTACTAGTACAAGTACCCGCAATGCAGCCAAGCATCCGCCTCTTTAGATCTGTGGGAGGTCTTTTATTTAGGCCCCTCTCATTGTTAATAACAATATATAGAGCCATGTCGACACCGATGTAGAGATACTATATATGGACACAAGGAATTTGGAATAAGCTGTAAACAACATTAATCCTGTGTAGTATGAGTGAAAGTGAATACCCGAGTACAGGGCTACGTGACATAAACAAGGCAGACAGGCGTGGAACCGAGAATGAGGGTAGATACAATACCCCGGGTAGCTGGACGAGCTCTCACCTCCCCACATCCTGCTAGCCTGCCCCAACTGGTTCCTACCTCTCCTCCCCACTCTCCAATTCTACAATCTCTGGATCCTGCCCTGGTACCACAATCGCCCTACGCCTCGGCGTTTTACCCTTTGGCTTCGCTTTCCTCGAAATCTTCGCTACAAGGGCCTGCAGCTCCCTCCTCCGTACTTCCTGCACCGCCGCAGATTCTTCCAGCTGGCGTTGCTTTGCCTTCCGGTCTGCTATCACTTTCTCGAAGGCTTCCTGCGCGAGCCTATCCTCGATGGGGTTACTCATTACCCAGCCTCGAGACCTCTCCCCTCCACAGATCACTTGCGTACCGACGTGGTACTTGAGGCAATATTTACACGCTCGTTGACCACACTCTGGGCACAGCCAGTCTCCGAAATCGGTCCAAAGCCCAACAGGATACCCTTCCATATCTGGGTTCCTTCTCTTTTCTGCAGCGTCGAGATCAATTCTGAAGCTCCCGCTGCACCCGGGTTTACAGCACTCTACAACATAAAACTGTACTCCATGCTGCCCAACCCCTCCGCTCCGATACATGGGGTGCTCGTAGACATCCCAAGCCTGTTTACACCACGCATACCTCGTCAATTCTTGCAGCCTGGTTGAAGTAATCTGCACCAGCGCACAATCATCGCAGAAGAAATGCGTCCTAGGTAGATTCTCTCTACACCAATGACATGGCCAAGTCCTCTGGCTGAGGTCCAGGTCCTTTTCATCGTCAGACAGTGCAGTGTTGTAGTTCGACATATGGAGGCATTGGCAACACCAAATCCGCAGGCGGGAGAGGTAGAGCTGTGGGTTATCTGGGTCGTGGGGAGCGACGTGGTTTTCAGGCTCGGGCTGAATAAGAAGGGGAGTCCCATGTTCTTCCCACATGGTGACTTGGTTGAAGTACTCAGGAGTTTGCGGGCGGCTATCGATGTCGGAGAACCAGTGGTCGATGTCTTGCTCTTTGTCGTCTTCGACCTCCTCGATACGGCGCTTTCGGCCGGGGGTGAGGAGGTTGAGGATGTTTTGCATCCCTTTGCGGGCGAACATTTTGATGATGGGGTTGGGGTTTAAGAAATATGGTGGAGTATGTATGATCCCCGATTCTGCGGAGATGGAGTTCTAAAGATCCTATAAATCAGCATCTCGCAGCTGCCCCCCTTGACCGGAAATGATAGAACACACTTCCCTTACCTAGCTCTAAGATATAACTCCAATATCTGTTCTTCAACCAACCCTCTAAGCTCCCAATGAGTCCCGATACTCCCCAAAACCCAAGTGGGGATGGTAGATATGCAGTGGTAAAGCTCAGTGAGTCCCGCAATTGTACTTGGGTTGCTGAGGGTATCTATCCGGTGGCATATATGATTAGATTTCCTCCCCTGGGGTTGGCGGCGCAGGTGATGGGTGGAGGGAGGCCAGTGGGATGGTATCTGTAGGTGGAGGGTCCGGAATGCCAATTGGCTCTGAAGACATTGTGCAATGGAAAGAGGGAAGTGTAAAGGGCGACGAAGGAGAGTCATGGGAAAGAAGCGGGTGGGGACAAAGAAATGAGTGAAAGATTCCTTTATTGTCCTTTGTTTGGGTTTGGACCTTTGTTTGGCTGTATACATATGTGGTGGATATTGTGGGTGGCTTCCTATAATTAGGGACTATTATCAATTCTTCCGTAACAACGTACCCGGTAGGAGTGTGGGTTGAGGCTATAAAAAATCCGACAATGTGTTTGCGTGCGGTACTGATGCAATTATGGACAGTGCTCGTATTAAGCAAAGGATATTACTGGCATACTGTACCAGCACCAAAAATTTCACGGGATAAGTACAGAGCTCTAGAGTACTCAATCTGAGAATTCCGCTGAGAGTCGTATAGATACTTCGGCATCCCACTCATAAGACACTGGGAGTATATATAGCGCATCGTATAAGACAACATCTGTCTGGTCATCAGTATCATTGTTTATAAGTACTGTATCATGAACCTCCTTCCCACACAGCTGTTGGAAGTTGCTATAACTATGTATGGTATGAACGTTTGACAGTTACTTAGCAGCCTCTTGGTGACAATCTACTTCAATCTGCCATTGACTGAAATTATGGGCACATCGTATATTGTTTAAAAACCGTACATAGACACCAAAAGAAGTGTCCGCATATCGCATGAGGTAATCCAACCTCTATATGTCATGTATATTGACAAGTTTACTCCTACTACCTATTCTAGGTATATCCCGTGGTATACTTTTAGAAATCAACAGGGTCTAAGCATATATATATGATCAATAACACCACTTGCAAATATCCATGCACACGCAGATGTATCAGAAAAGAAATAGGCAGCCCAACTGCCCCAGATCGCAAAACGAAGGGGAAAAAGCAGAAATGGGAATAAACCAACACAATATCTTTTGGAGCCGCCCTCAATGCAATGTCTATGCTTCATAACCCCACCAGTGTTTCTGTAGTATCAAAATGGGCGAGGGCTGGTGGGCGAAAATCTCCAGAACCAACAAGCCCCAAAGTAATTGGCAAACAGCGCCCCATGTACATCCCCAGACCGTGCCTACCATCACCAGATCCCACCCTTTTTCTTTGCCAGCTTCCCCTTCCCTTTATCTTTTCCCTTCTCCTTCTCTTGCTGCTTCTGCGGATTCGCACTCCCTGCCTGACTCTCCCCAAAAATCCTTAGCCCCATAAAACTCCTCCTCCTATCTTTCGCCTGATCTAGTGTCTTCCCCTTACTACCTCCTCCGAACCACCCGAATTTTTTGCTCTGCACCTGTGGGGCTAAGTGCTGCCCATTCTGTGGTCGGGGTAGATGCTCCGGCGCAAAGTTTGCCCCTCTCATACTCATACTCGCACCCCCCCTAGGAGGAGCAACAGTAACTAGCGGAGGTTTATACATCGGTTGCCTCCCGCTCGCACCCGGCTGCGTCAGCGGGTGACTCCTGGCAGTGCTCACCCTCCTCCCCTGCCATCTCTCCATCTCCGCCCTCTCCCGCTCCCACTCCTCCCTTAACCTGTTCGTCTCAGCCTCAATTCTCGCCGCCTCCCTCGCAGCCTCGACCTCAAACTGTTGCTGTAACCTCCTCGCAGCAGCCTCCTGCTCCGCTAAACGAGCTTGCTCAACCATCTCCCTTCTCCTCCGAGCTGCCGCATCGCGAGCTTCCTGTTCTGCACGTTCGGCGGCTTCTTTCTTCCGTCGCTCCTCGTCGCGTAATTGCTGTTGGTACACAGGGTTGAATAATTGCTCTTGGGTAGGTCGCACTTTTGTATCCCCCGTGAACCCCGATGGTGGGCCTCCTGTATACGGTGGTGGCGGGGCTGCACTACTACCACTACCACCACTACCGCTCCCACTCCCAACTAGATCCACCATAGACCTCCTCCTTGGTTCCGCTGCAGCTGGAGCACCACTCCCGGGAACCACCAAGCCTGGATTAGTAGTCCCTATATCCATCAGCTGCCCCTTCCCAATTGCGGCCGTCCTCCCCGGTCCCGAAAACCCCACTGGCGCCCTCGGGCCCAAATTAAATCCCGTTCTCATCTCCCCAAAATACACATCCGCGATCGCCATCGCCGTCATTACCAGTGTGACCTCCAGCCCCTTCAAGTCTTCCACCTCCACCCGTTTCAGATTCGGCTCGAAGATCGTCACTTCCCCTTTTCCCGCACTTTTACCCCCCATGAGGCCGTTGGTGAATATGGCGACAGTCATATCTGGCTCCGATGGGCTGGAAGCTTTCCTCTTGCCATTGCCACTCGAATCGGCGGTAACCGCAGGACCTCCCCCACCATCATCGTGCAGGAGGACGTTGCTCTCATGAACCAAACTACACCTCAAACTCCCCCTCGTCAAAACACCCCCCTCCTTCCTCCACCGGAACGTCGCCACTGGCGCTGCCGCGAGCAATCTCCCAGCTGTGCCAAGCTCATGGTCAAGCCTGCTCCCCGTCGGTTGGAGAAAACTCATCTTCGGCAGGCTAAACTCCCAATACGGACCTGATCCCCACGAAGACGGTTTCTGCGTTAATACCACCCTCGAGTCTGGGTTATACAGGCCTATAGTGAGCTGTGCTGGGACTTTTGGTGGGTCCGGGGGAGGTTGTGGGGCGCCAGGTTGGGACGAGAAGTTTTCACGGTGTTTTGAGAGGATCCTGGTGATGGGGTATATTGCGGAGGCCGAGAGGGAGGCATAGATAATATCGGGGTAGTGGGCGTCGAGGAGGGTGATGCTATAGGTGTCGGTGAGAGAGGGGTCGCGGCGTTTGAGGTATTTTGGGCTCGGGGTGGAGTCGTGCTGAGATTGGGAGATGGTGGCCTCGGTAGTGGGAGAGGTGCGGGAGGGAAGGAGGTAAAATACTGTGAGCGGGGTCAGTCAGTTGC
>Ga0307514_10001631_pt1 | contig 26246 bp, 22 predicted proteins | sample 16_EM_MG_FD_203088 | JGI IMG/M metagenome (GOLD analysis project Ga0307514, IMG submission 203088) | Populus trichocarpa ectomycorrhiza microbial communities from riparian zone in the Pacific Northwest, United States - 16_EM | ecosystem: Host-associated > Plants > Roots > Unclassified | place... | reverse complement strand
GTACGGGACCTGCTCGGCGCCCAGGGCGCGGAGTCGGGCCACGTGGGGGCGGCGGTGCTCTGGCCGGTGGCGCTGCTGGTGGTGTTCTTCCCGCTGGCGGTGCGGCGGTTCGGGGCGTTGAGCAAGTGAGGGAGCCCTGTCTCAGAGGGATGAGCGCGAGAAGCGGTCGGGAGTCTCGGATCGTGACTGCGGAACGGTTCGCGGAGCTCTGTTGGAGACGACCGGGAGCGTATGGGCTGCCAGCCAGGCTGTCATGGCCTCGGCCAGCTCTTCGGAGCCGAGGAGCAGATGAGCATGAGGTAGGCGAGCAAGGTCCTCGAGCGCGCGCAGGACGTCGGCAAAGGGTTCACGGTGTAAGGCGTAGGCCCGGCGCTCCGCTCCTGTGCGGTCGCCCTTCAGAATGTTTCTGTGCCAGGCGGACACTACGTCGCAGCACTTGATGTACGCGTCCTGGCGCCCCAGTAGCAGTTCGGGACGGTTGAGGCCGAAGACCCGCAGGGTCTCCTCCCCTTTTCGTGTCCGCGCTTCGAGCTCACCGCTTGCCGGTAAGAGAGCGAGGTGATCGGCGGGATCGTCCACGCTCGGGTCGATCAGCAGACACTGCCCGAAGTCGTCGCAGGGGTACTCCTCACGTTTGTAGTTGCTGTTGCAGCGTGAGCAGGCCAGGAGGTGGTTGTGCCAGCAGAAGGTGCGCAGCGGTCTGCGCGACTTGGGCTCGAAGTGGTCGATGTCCGTGCCGGCACTGTCCAGGCAGTACATGCACCGCTCCACACCCGGTGCCATTCTCACCAGAAGTCTGCGGATGCCCTCCTTGGCCTCTTTCCCGGCCCTCCACTGGTCCTGTGCGGCCTTGCTGGTCGCCCCGAGCCTCCGGATCCGCTCCGTGCGGTCCGCGCACAGCCTCAGCAGATCGTCGTCGGCAGCCGGCCGCCGCAGCGGAATCACTGGTCGCTCCCCAGCCGGGCCGCCACTTCGTGCACTCGGGCCGAACGGCTGCTGCTGAGCAGGGTGGCCAGATCGCGGTACTCCAGCGCCTCCTGCTCACTCGCCTCTCCCGAGAAGACCTTCTTCTCCAGGCGCACAAGTCTGCGTCGCTCCCTCTCCGCACGGCTGGAGTATGGAGTCTCCAGCCCGAAGAGTTCGGACAGCACGGCGTCCTCGCCACTGCCGTACACGATCCTCCGGTACAGCGCGTCGTCCACGACCTCCGGCCCGCCCTGCTCCTCCGGGCCGGGCAGCCGGATCAGGCCGCCGGGATCGGCGGCCTGGCAGATGTACGGGCTGTGACTGGTGACGATGAACTGGATCCGCGGGAAGTGCGTGCGCAACCAGTCGCCGATCCGCCGCTGCCACGTCACGTGGAGGTGCGCGTCCACCTCATCGATGATCACCACGCCCGGCATACGGACCACGGGGTTCCCCTCGTCGTCCCGACCCGCATCCAGCGTCCCGTAGGCGCTCTGCAACTGCCGCACGATGTCCAGGACGAGGGCGCCGACGACACGGAAGCCGTCGCTCATCTCCCGCAGCGGATAGGCCCGTTCTACGTCTCCGGCGGGGGCGACCCACAGACCGTCGGCGTTCACCCGCAGGGCCTGGTAGCCGTCCGGGAGCAGTCCGTCGGACAGCAGCTCCAGAACGGTGTCCAGCAGCTCCCCCGCATCCCGCTGTTCCTCCAGGCTGCGCAGCCTCAACTCCTTGAGCCAGGCCACCCCTTCGACGAGTGAGACGTCCTCGTGGAAGAGGGAGGCCATACGGCTCGTCGGCCCGGACGCGAGCATCAGCTGCTGAGCCTGACCGCTCCCGCCCGTCATCCGCCGGAAGGGCCCGTACGCGGCGCAGAGCCAGCCCTGAGGACTGTGCCCCCAGGGACCGCGGGCGGGGATCCGCTCCTCCTCTCCCCGCCCGATGCCGAAGGACTTCATCTGTGGTTGTGCCGGAGACCCGAAGCGTGGCCGGTCCGGGACACCCTCGGGCGCTGTCCAGCCGAGCCCGAGAGTGAGTGGGCCGTCAGGCAGTTCGTCGCGTCCGGTGAACCGGTCGACCGAGCGGTCGGGGTGCACGGACACCCGCGCCCACGCCGACAGCTCACCGGTGCTGATCCAGCCGCTGAAGTCCTGGACGAGGGAGCGTGCGACCTGGGGCCCTGCCAGGGACAGTGCCAGGGCGCGCAGGAACGTGGACTTTCCCGAGCCGTTGCGCCCGGCGATCACGTTCCAGCCCCCGCCGTCCCGGGGCGCGGTCAAAGGGAGTTCGTCCTTGATGGCACGCTCACCGCTGAAGCCTCTGACGTTCGAGAAGCCGATTCCGGATACGTACATCTGTCCTCCCCTCGCCCTTTCGCGCTGGGCGGGCCCAGCCTCTCACGGCCGACTGACATGGGCGAGCGTTGAAGTTTCCGCAGGGACGAGCGAGGTCAGCCGCCGCCGTCAACGCTTTCTGCGGCCGCATCGTGGGCAGGGGCGGGGAGGCGGGCGCCTCTGCTCTTCGCGATGCGACTCACGGCGGTGAGGGCCTCGCTCATCCGGGCCAGCAGGAAGCGCAGTTGTCCGGTTGTCACCTGCTCGTCCGCGAGCATGTCGGCCGCGTGGTCGAGCAGGTCGCCGGCCATGCCGAGTTGCACGCTCTCGATGGTGTCGGCGGCCCGGGAGAGACGGCCGGTTCCGTCGCTCAGGAGGTAGCAGGGTTTGCCTTCCGGGCTCGCCCAGGGCAGCAGACGTGCCGGCGTGAGGTCGTGGCCCGTCACGCGGTCACCTCCACTCCGTGGATGACACGCGGCCCCACGTCGATGCCGTGCACGGCGAGCCACAGCGCACGCCGCCGGGCCCGCTGACTCCGGGCCTGCTCCCGACACTCGTGTGCGACGAGATAGGGGCGGACAAGAGCGTGGTCCTCACCGCGCAGAGGGGGTGCGCCGAACTGGCGCGGGGTCGGCGCCTGGGGGCGGCAGCTGTTTCCCACGGGGGCGACGGCTCCTCGGCAGCGTCGGCCGGTACCGGGAATGACGAGACGCAGCAAAGGTTCGAGGAAACGGGCGATATGGTCGATCACGTCATCAACTCCGTGTGTCAGTGCCGTTGATGGCCACGCCCCCGGACCGGTCGCTCGGTCGCGGGGGTATCACTTCGTGTAGCGATGCACTCACAGCGTGGAGTTGCCCGAGCTAGGCTCGCCAGGGGGTAGGACGTGACAGAGCATTTGGCACAAAGGAGTCGAACCTTTGAGCAACAACTACGGCGACTGGCTCAAGGAACAGCGCGAAGCGGCCGGGCTGACACAACAGCAACTGGCCGAGGTGGCGGTCATGACCCGCACGCACATCGCCCACATCGAGGCGGGGCGCAGGGTGCCCTCCGAGGAGGACGCGAGGCGGCTGGACAAGGCCCTGAACACGGGAAACGTGCTCAGCAGGTTCCTGCCGCAACAGGACGTGGCGGTCGCCGACTACTTCGAGGCGACCCGACAGCTCGAACAGCAAGCGGTGATGATCCGGGAGTTCGCCCTGTCGTTCGTGCCGGGCATCCTCCAGACGGAAAGGTACGCGCGTGCGGTTCTGAGCACGTCCTTCCCTCCGGTGAGTGAAGTGGAGTGTGACAGGCTCGTTGTCACACGCCTGGAGCGGTCGAAGATCCTCGACGATCCGGTGACGCCCGTAGTCTGGGCGCTGCTCGACGAGGCGGTGCTGCGGCGCTGGATCGGAGGACCGGGCGTCATGGCGGAACAGCTCGACCACCTTGTACGCCTTGCCGAGAGCGGCCGGATCCAAGTGCACGTTTTGCCGTTCACGTTGGGCCTCCACCCACTGCTGAGCAACATGCTCACCCTGCTGTGGTTCGAGGACCAGCCCCCAGTGGCCTACGGTGAGGGCCTGTGGATGGGGAAGATCCATGACTCCCCGTCCATCGTCCAGGAAATTCAGCACCGTTACGATTTCGCGCTAGGCAACGCCCTGCCTCTGAAGGAATCCCTGGCTCTGCTCAGGGCGACAGTAAGGGACTGCGAACGCGATGACCGACCGAGTCATACCGAACGCGGCGGAGCTTGCGGGCTGGCGTAAGTCCTCCTACAGCAACGATCAAGGCGGCAGTTGCCTCGAAGTCCTCGACAACTACCGCTTAGCGGTTCCCGTACGCGACTCCAAGAACCCCCACGGCCCCGCGGTGATCGTCCCCGCGTCCGCGTGGGTGTCGTTCGTCGCGGCGGTCAGGAGCGGCGACCTCGGCTCCTGACCGCCGGGCCGGTCACGCCCACTCCTCCGCTTTGACCTCAGTCTGCTTCAGTACGCGGTCGATCGCGTCCGGTGCCGTGTCCGGCGGGTAGCCGTAGAGGCGGAGCAGGAGCTTGACCTTGCCGCGGATGCGGTCGCGGGCCTGGCCTTTGACGCGCCAGTCGACGGTGACGTCCTTGCGTACGAGGTCGCACAGCTTGTGGGCGATCTCGGCGAGGACCCCCTGGCCCATCTCCAGCGCGGAGGGGTTGGCGGCGACAGCGTCGTAGAAGGCCAACTCGTCCTCGGTCAGACCGAGTTCCTTGGCGCGGGCCCGGTCCGCGGAGATCGTACGGGCCAGCTCGACAAGCATGTCCATGACCTCGGCGGAGTCGATGAGGCCGTTGTGGTACTTGTTCATGACCTCCTGCATCTTCTCCGTGAAGGCCTTCTGGCGTACGACGTTGCCCGGGTGGGCGTCCCGGATCTCCTTCTTGATGGCCCGGCGCAGGGCCTCGATGGCGAGGTTGGGATGACGGCCGGCCTTCATCGTGCGGAGGACGTTTTCGTCCAAGTGGGCCAGGTCGGGCTTGGTGAGGCCGCTGGCGTCGTAGATGTCGACGACACCGTCCGCGACGACGGCCTCGGCGTTGAGCTGCTCGATCAGCCGGTTCACGTCGGCTTCGGTGGCGAGGCCGTCGTAGTACCGGTCGTCCGTGGTGAGCTTCTCGCGAGAGGTGCGGACGGCCGAGTAGAAGCGGATGTCGGGCAACAGGTCCTGCACGTCCGGATGGGTGGCGCACAGCGAGAACGACCGGGACAGCAAATGGGCGTGGTGCATGAACAACTGCTGCCGGGTGGGCTTGCCGGGCTCCAGATCCGGTTCGGCTTCCTTCAGGAATTCGAGGACGTCGTACAGGGCTTCCTTGTAGCCGTGGGCGTCCAGGGTCGCGCGCCAAGGGCAGGGGCGCAGCACGTCCCCGATCCGCTGGTGCGTGCGCCGTACGGAAGCGCACGCCTCCTCGACGGGGGCACCGATGGTCCGGTTCTCCTGGTCGGGAGCGGAGTACTCGGCGAGGGCGGCCGTGATGTCGTGCGCGACACCGAGGAAGTCGACGACCAGGCCGGAGGGCTTCTCGCCCCAGGTGCGGTTGACGCGGGCGATGGCCTGCATGAGGGCCGCGCCGCGCATCCGACGGTCGAGGTAGAGGGTGTGCAGGGGCGGGGCGTCGAACCCGGTCAGCCAGAGGGACTGGACGATGACGAGTTCGAGTTCGTCGTCCGGATCGACGACCCGACTCTGGATCCTCTTGAGCTGGGCGGGGGTCCGGACGTAGTCGGCGACCTCGGGGTCGTCGTGACCGGGGTTGCCGGTGAAGACGACCCGCACCTTGCCGGTCGTGTCGGGATACAGGCCGCTCGTCTCGTCGCGCTCTCCGGTCCACTCCGGGTGGCGGCGTGCGATGGTGTCGAAGAGCCGGGCAGCGATGGTGCGGGAGGAGCAGACGATCATACCCTTGCCGGTTTTGCCGGTGAGCTTGGTCATCTCGCGTCGGCGTACGTCCCAGTGCTCCAGGACGGTTTCGGCCAGCGCCTCTATCCGCTCGGGTGCGCCGATCAGGTCCTCGAATGCGGCGAACTTGCGTCGGGCGCGCTTCTGCTCGGCCTCGGACAGCCCCTCGACCAGCCCTTCGGCCTGGGCGTCGAGATCGTCGAGGTTGACGTCGTCGGGGAGCCGGCCCTTCAGCTTGACCTTATGAAGGATCGCCTCGTAGTAGACGGGGACGGTCGCGCCATCGTCGACGGCCTGGGTCAGGTCGTACGTGTGGATGGTCGGCCCGAAGACGCCCTCGGTACTGCCGGTGGCGTTGTCGATGGGCGTACCGGTGAAGGCGAGGAAGGTGGCGTTCGGGAGAGCGTCCCGAAGGTTACGGGCGAAGCCGTCCTCGAAGTCGTAGTGGCTGCGATGTGCCTCGTCGACGACGACGATGATGTCGTGGCGAGGGGACAGGACGGGGTGGCGTGCGCCGGCCTCCCTCTCGGCCTTGCTGATACGGAACTTCTGGAGCGTGCTGAAGACGAGACCGCCGCCGTTCGCGTTCCGGGTGAGGAGTTCCTTGAGTTGCTTGGCGTTCTCGGCCTTCTCCGGCCTGCCGACGATCCGGTGCAGGCTGTGACTGCGCGCGAACGTGTTGAACAACTGGCTGTCGAGGTCGAGCCGGTCGGTCAGCAGCACGATCGTCGGGTTCGACAGCTCGGGAGTGCGGGCCACCTTCCCGGTGTAGAAGAGCATCTCCTCGCTCTTGCCGGCGCCCTGCGTGTGCCAGACGACGCCCGCCCGCCCGTCGGTGGCTACGGCCGACCCGGTGGCGGCGACAGCCTTCTGCACAGCGAGGTACTGATGGGCCTTGGCGAGCTTGACGGTGTCGACGTCACCGCCGGTGCCTTCGGCCGAGTAGGAGAGGTAGGAGCCGACCAGGTCCAGGAACCGGCCGGGTTCGAGAGGCCCCTGGATCATCCGTTCGAGGGCACGCCCGTCCTGCCACTCGCGCTTGCGGAGAAGGGTTCCTTCCTCGTCCGCATGCCAGGGGGCCATGTGCTGCCAGGGCGTGAACGGGGTGCCGATCCGGGCGGTGATCCCGTCGGAAGCGACAGCGAGGAGAAGCGTCCGGAAGACACCGTCGGACTTCAGCTCACGCCGGTAGTTCTGGATCTGGTCGTACGCCTTGCGAGAGTCGTCAGGGCCGCTGGCCTTCTTCAACTCGATGACGGCGAGCGGGAGTCCGTTGACGTACAGGACGATGTCGAGGACGAACTCCCGCTCGCGGGCGTTACTGCGTATGCGCACCTGGGAGGCGGCGACCAGGTCGTTGCCGTGCGGGTTGGCGAAGTCGACGACACGGACGGTCTCGTGCTTCTCGGTGTCGGTGAGCGGGTCCCGGTAGCCGACCTTGACTGCCTTGACGGTGAGCCGCTGGTAGAACTCCCAGTTCTGCCGGATGTCGGAGCCGGGCGGTTGCTTGAGCAGCTCGTCCATGGCCTCCGAGACGGCGGTCTCGGGCAGGTGGGGGTAGCGGGTGGCGATGGCGGTACGCAGGCGGGGGTAGAGGACGAGGTCGTCGAAGGACTTGCGCTGCCCGTGAGCGGGCCCGAGGTCCTTCCCGTCCATGGGCACCCACCCGAACTCCCCGAGTTGCTCCATCGCGATGTGCTCCCAGTCCTTCTCGGAGAAGGTGAGGGCTTCGGCGTGGGAGACGGCGGCTTCGGGGAGGAGCCCTTCGACCGGCTGCTCTCCGTCTGTGGTCATACGACATCCTCCACGACACGTTCGGCGTCTTTGATACGGAGCTTTCCGGTTACGAGTTGGGGGAGGAGGGTGTCGCGGAGTGCGGTGAGTGTTTTGTTCTCGCCAACAGCCGAGATGGAGCGAGCGTCGAGTGCGGTGAATTCCTCGTTGATGCGTGACCTCACATCGCCGTCGGGCAGGATGACTGGCACCGCCCCCAGGATGGAGGTGTTGAGATTCGGCATGGTGGCCCCTACTGCGTGCTGCTGGATCCAGTTCTGCACTTCTGGCTCACCTAGATAGTGGCTGAGGAAGAGCGGTTCCACTGCATTTCCCGCCCTCACCCGCAGACAACCTGTTCCACACAGCCAACCGGACTCGTGACGTCGTACAAGAGCGCGGCGTTTTACGTCTCCGCGCCGTGAATAGACGACGTCTCCTTCAGTCAGCAGATATTTCGATAGGCGGCTTGCGTCCGCGTTAGTGATCCGGGCGATCTCCTTCTCTACGATGACGTTCTCGCCGATGTTTTGTGGCATCACGCTTGGGATGCCTGTCTCGACGTAATCGGAGGCGTGGAGCTGACTGCCGAACGGTCCAGTCTGGATAGAGCCCCCGCCCTTGGCGCACAACTCTCCCAGCGTGGTACGGGTCCAGCCCGGTGTGTTCAGGGCCTGGTCAGTGATGACTGACGACACGCCTCCTTGCTTCCACAGCCTCTGCATCATCGCGCGGAATAGGTTTGCTGTGGTCTCAATGATCCGTTCGTTTAGCGCAATCTTGTCGTCCAGGGCGCCGAGCACTTCCGCGATGGCCCGCTGCTCGTGTAGCGGAGGCAAACGCATCAGCCATTTCGGCAACTCGGCAAGGGGGATCCGATCGACTGTCGCGCCGTGAACTGCGCGAGCCGCAATCTCGGTTTGGAACTCGGGCCCCAGGTAGTTGTACAGAAGAAACCTGGGCTCCACTTGTTCAGGTTTAGGCCGCAGTAGCCCCATTCGTCGACCCAAGCAAGCCCGTAGCCCAGCTGGCATGAGTGCAGCGGCGCCCAGTCGGGTCTCATAGGAGAAGAGCAAGTCTCCCTCCCGTGGCGTGACCCGACGCGTCCATTTCTCAAAGTCCATCTCACTGAGGTGTGCTGACTCTGCCAGGTTCAGTTGCCCATCAACGAGACTTGAAATACTGAGAAACCAGGGTCCGGTCGCAGTCTTCACTGGCGTTGCATGCGGGCCGTCAAAGACCGTGCAGATTTCATCGATCGTGCGGGTGCGCCAGCCATTCATGAAACCCTCCCCAACTGCTCCCGCAGCACACCCTCCAGCCGCCCCGACTCCTCAAACAACCCCAGCAACTCCTTCGCGAGCCTGGTCACCCGCTCCTCCACCGGCTCCGCATCCGGATCCACCGCCGCCTCCGCAACTCCCACATACCGCCCCGGCGTCAGCATGAACTCGTGCTTCCGGAGCTCGTCCAGGGAAACGCTTCGGCAGAAGCCCGGCACGTCCTCATACAGCCCGAGGCCCTCGCCCTCACCCCCCCGCCACGCCCGGAACGTCCCCGCGATCCGCCCCAGTTCCTCCTCCGTGAGCACCCGCTCCGTACGCGAGGCCATGACGCCCAGCTCGCGCGCGTCGATGAAGAGAACCTCGCCCTTGCGCCCCGGCACCCACTTCGAGTGCCGCCCCTTGCCCTCCCCGAGGAACCACAGGCACGCCGGAATCTGCGTGGACCGGAACAACTGCCCCGGCAACGCCACCATGCAGGCGACCAGGTCGTCCTCGACCATTGCCCGCCGGATGTCTCCCTCCCCGCCGGACTTGCTGCTCATCGAGCCGTTCGCCAGGACGATGCCGGCCCGTCCGCCCGGCGCGAACTTGCTCACCATGTGCTGCATCCAGGCGAAGTTGGCGTTGCCGACCGGCGGGGTGCCGTACGCCCAGCGGTCGTCGAGACCGAGTTGTTCGCCGCCCCAGTCGGAGATGTTGAACGGCGGGTTGGCGAGGACGACGTCCGCCTTCAGGCCGCCGTGCTGGTCGTTGTGGAAGGAGTCGGCGGGCTCCTCGCCCAGGTCCACCTCGATACCGTGGATCGCGAGGTTCATGTGAGCCAGGCGCCACGTCGTGAGGTTGCGCTCCTGGCCGTAGACCGCGACGTTCATGCGGTCGCCGCCGTGGGTCTCCACGAACTTCTCGGCCTGCACGAACATGCCGCCGGAACCGCACGCGGGGTCGAGGACACGCTCGCCCTCCTCCGGCTCCAGCATCTCGACGAGCAGCCGGACGACGCTCGGCGGGGTGAAGTACTCGCCGCCCTTGCGGCCTTCCTGGAGGGCGAACTGCGCGAGGAAGTACTCGTACACCTCACCCATGAGGTCCCGCGCGCCGACCCGCTGCCCGTCCTCGCCCACCTGGGCCTGGAAGGTCAGGCGGTCGAGAAGCTTCACCAGCCCGGCGAGGGTCGTCTCGTCGACCCGGCCGCTGTTGTACTGCTGGGGGAGTGTGCCCTTCTTCAGCGAGGTGTTGAACTTCTCGATCGTCTCCATGGCCGTGTCGATGACCTTGCCGAGGGTCGGGTCGTCCAGTGTGCCCTTGGCGCGCTCCAGGACGACCTCCCAACGGGCGGTCGGCGGCACGTAGAAGATTCCGGCGCCCGTGTACAGCTCGCGGTCCTCCAGGATCTGGGGGACCGCCGCCGCCGGGGGCTCGCCGTCGAAGCCGAGGTCGGCCAGCAGCCAGCCGCCGGGACGCAGCCCTTCCTCAAGCTGGGCCCGCTTCTCCTCCATCGCGGCCGACACGTACTTCAGGAACACGAGGCCGAGCACGAAGTGCTTGTACTCGGCGGCGTCCAGGCTTCCGCGCAGCTTGTCCGCGGACTTCCAGAGGATGGACTTCATGTCCTCCGGCTGGGCTTCCTTCTTCTTGCGCGGTGGCACTGGGGCTCTCACTCTTTCCATGCGATGGGACAGGTACTGCGAACAACGGACTTGTACTGACCTTCATGGGCACCGAACCGGCGCCGGTTCCGAACTCTCCCCCGTCAGAGGCCCCTTACCGTCGCCGCAACGCCAGATCACCGTCGGCGACCCCTGCCGAGACCCGCTCGGCGAGATGGTCCAGCGCCTCCAACTGCCTGCGCACATCGGCGCGCAACCTCTCCGCCTCCGTAAGGATCTTCTCCAACTCGGTGATCTCGTCGGCTGAGAGCTGCGGAAGATCCATGTCGCGCACGCTGACCCGCCGCACGAGCGACCCGCTGCCCCGGTGCTGGTTGCGCGGTGCCTGGAGCAGCTGGGCCAGGGAGTGGGGGCGCATCCACAGGGGGTCGGGACGCACCGGCTCACCCAGGGCGACGTTCCGCACGTGATCGCGGTAAGCCACGATCCGCAGCCCCTGCACCGGGGCCAGCAGCACGCACCCGCCGGCCGCGTCGACCTGGCAGCGCACCCCGTGCTCGGCGAGCAGGAGGACATCGCCCTTCTCGGTGATCTTCGCCGACGGGTACGCCGCGAGATCCTCCGGGGCGATGCGCCGCGTCCCGACCGGCAGTTCCCCGAGCATCTCCTCACGTCCGACGACCGGCAGACCCGCGTCCGTGATGTCGGCCTCCCTGATGCGATGCCCGTTGAGCAGTGTCAGCTGCCCTGCTCGGAGGTGTTCATCGAGCTTCCGGTGGCGTACTGGGCCATCGCGCTTGGCGATTCCCATGTTGCCAAGCCAGTTCCGGAGTTGAGGCATGGCCGCGGCAGCGGCTCGGCGCGCGCTGAGAGTTTCCTCGAAGTGGTCGACCCGCGGTTCGGGCGCGGCCAGTCGGTGGGCGGGCAGAACGGAGCGGTTGTCCAGCAGGTACTCGCCGCCTCGTACGGAGGGCCGCACGCTGACGCGCCGCGCGTCCCGGTGGTCGTAGGCCACCTCCTCCGAGCTCTTCTCCTCGGGCTCGGGAACGACGCCGGGGCGTGTCAGGGCGACCGTCCGCCCGATCCACGCGTCAGCGTCTCCAGCCGTCCGCTGCGCGATCCGGTCGGCATCGACGAGGAGAACCGAACCGGGGACGGCCGACGGCGGACGCAGGACGAGGAGCGCGTACTCGGCGCCCGTACGGAACGGATTGATACGGCGCGGGAGTTGGACGATCGCCTCCACACAGCCGCGTTCGAGCAGTGCCTGCCGCATGCCGATCGTGGGCGTCCGCACGGACGTCGGACCGGTCCCGCTCGTGCGGGTCAGCGTCCACGTGGGAACGACGACATACGCGCGGCCTCCCGGTTCGAGCCGGCGGACGGCCTCCGTGGCCCACCACAGTGGGCCCTCGATGTCCCGTTCGCGCTCGCCGGAGACGTAGGGAGGATCGGCCAGGACGATGTCGGCGTGTGAAAAGGCGTACGGCTTGCCGGAAACCCCGCCCCAGTCGCGTGGGGTGTCGAGGTCGGAGGGGGACACGCAGACGTCGACGCTGCCCGCCTCGTAACTCATCAGCCGGTACCGCAGCAGCTTGCGCAGCAGCGGGTCGGGTTCGACGGCCGCGAGCTCACCGTGTCCCCGGAGGTCCTCGTAGGGACCACCCCCCATCGCGAGCAGCAGTTCCCCGAGTCCCGCGCACAGGCTGATCGTCGAACGCTGGCCCGGGCCGCCCTCGTTCGGCCCGATCAGCGCGGCGACCAGCGCGGCGACTCCTCGCGGTGTGGCATCCATGACGAGGTCGGATTCGAGCCGTCTGGCGATCTCCAGGCCCTCGTCGTCCAGGCCGAGCAGTGCGTCGGCGGCCCAGCCGGGGGCGCCGATCTCGTCCATGAGTTCGTGGGCGGCCCGTACGACATCGGGGTCAGCCCCTTCGTACTCCGCGAGCAGCCCCTCGGGGAGGTACTCGGGGATCCAGCCCTTGCCCTCGGAGGACATGGCGATGACGGCCAGCGCCTGCGAGATGACGGTGTCCGCCGAACCCAGACGGTGCTTGAGCGCGACCAGACCGCGCAGTCGCAGGGCGCGGCGGAACCGGTCGCCGTAGGTGGGCAGCCGGCCGCTCTCGTCGGGTCCGGCGTCCGGAACGGCACGCAGGTCGAGCCAGTCCGCGATCTCCGCCGCGGCGAAGAGCGGTTTGCTCTCGCTGCCCGCGCCCGGAATCGGGTCGGGGAAGGGACGGCGGGAGTCGTTGGCGCCCTGCAAAACCTCCCGGGAGTGCCGCCGTCGCCAGTTGCTGACCGTGGGGCGTCCCACTCCGGCGAGTTCCTTGATCTCGCCGAGCGAGACGGGGGCGTACGACCGGGGCGCCGGCGCCGTGGGCTTCGCCTGAGAAAGCGTAGGCCTCTCCCAGGACATGAACGTGGGCTTCGAGCGGGGCATCACGGCCTCACAGTCTGACCGGCTCTGCGCCGGTCAGTACGAGAGGCTTGCGGTCGAGCACCTCGGGGATCTGGCTGAACTGCCGGTGCAGCTGGGCCTTCTCGGGTGACACGTACTCCATGAGCTGGAGCAACGTCTCGAAGTCCTTCCGCAGGTGGCGATGGCAGATGCGCTCGTGATGCCCGATGCGGTTCCGAAAGCGCCGCACATGGTCTAACTGCTGCTGGAGGGCGCCGCGCCTGCCCTGGTAGCCCCGGAAGGCGTGGCGCAGGGCGGGGTTCCAGAACTGCATCTCGTAGTTCTGGCCACGGCCCGTCAGACCCACCCAGAAACCGAGCGTGAGTTTGGCGACCATGTCACCCGGGGCGACGTTCGGCCCCAGCTCCTGCCGGAGGGCCAGCTTGGCACTGCTCAGCTGCTGGAGACCCTTGGTGGTCAGCCGGACGCGGGGGGAGTCCCACCAGTCGGCACGGCCGTAACGGCCGGCCAGCCTGGAGTGGAAGGAATTGCGCATCGAGACCTCGAAGTCGCGCAGTACGCTCAGGAAGGCACGGGACGCCTCTCCGTCCCAGCAGTACAGCCGCAGAGCGACCAGAGAGTCACCTCCGCACTCGTCGAGAAAAGGCTGGAACCGCTCCGCCGAGATCGCGTCGACGATCCGCTTCGCCTCTTCCTCCGTCACCACAGCTGCCCCCTGAATGAAAGTTTCCGTGTTACCTTCGGAGACGTGAGCCCCGGAGTACTGTCACTGCCTTGCACACAGCCCGGGGCACAGCTCTGTCCGGCGCCAGGCCGTGCCCCGAGGGCACGCCGGGAACCAGTCGCCGTGATGACCTGACCGCAACACCACTTTCAACGTGCGCCACACTGTACTCATCCTGCATGCTCATGTCCAGTGACTACTGAGAAGTGGGCTTCTCAGTAGTCACTGGACACTACAGAACCGATGAGGCGCCTGCGCAGCCCTCAGTGATGGAACCCCGTAGCCGCCCCCTTGTCCCGGATCAGCGGATGCGACTGCGCGCGCAGTTCCGGCAGCAGCCGGCTCAGGTCCTCCAGGAACAGTTCGGCGAGGTCGGCCGAGAAGCCGTTGCGGCACACCACCCGCAGGACGGACAGGTCCTCGCGGTTCGGCGGGAAGGTGTACGCGGGCAGCAGCCAGCCCCGCTCCCGCATCCGCCGGGAGACGTCGAAGACGTCGTACGCCTGCACATCGGGCGCGGTCGTGAAGGCGAACACCGGCAGCTGGTCGCCCCGGGTCAGCAGCCGGAAGTCACCCAGCGCCGCCACGCGTTCGGAGAGGCCAAGGGCCACGTCCCGGGTGGACTGCTGCACGGCGCGGAAGCCCTCGCGGCCCAGCCGGAGGAACGTGTAGTACTGCGCGACCACCTGGGCGCCCGGGCGGGAGAAGTTGAGGGCGAAGGTCGGCATGTCCCCGCCCAGGTAGTTGACGCGGAAGACCAGTTCCTCGGGGAGGGCCTCCTTGTCGCGCCACAGTGCCCAGCCGACGCCGGGATAGACCAGCCCGTACTTGTGCCCCGAGGTGTTGATGGAAGCGACCCTCGGCAGCCGGAAGTCCCACACCAGGTCCTCGTCGACGAAGGGGGCGAACATCGCGCCGGACGCCCCGTCGACGTGCACCGGGACGTCCACGCCGGTCCGGTCCTGGAGGGCGTCGAGGGCGGCGCACAGGTCCGCGATCGGTTCGTAGGAGCCGTCGAAGGTGGAGCCGAGGATGCCGACGACCCCGATGGTGTTCTCGTCGCACAGGTCGGCGGCGGCCTGCGGATCCAGGTGGAAGCGGTCGCCCTCCATGGGGACCAGGCGGGCCTCCACCTCCCAGAAATTGCAGAACTTGTCCCAGCAGACCTGGACGTTGACGCCCATCACGAGGTTCGGGCGGACGTCCCGCGAGGGGTAGCGGTCGGCGTGGCGCCGCGCCCACCGTCGCTTGAGCGCCATACCCGCGAGCATGCACGCCTCGCTCGACCCGGTCGTGGAACAGCCCACGGCGGCCGACGGGTCGGGCGCGTTCCACAGGTCGGCGAGCATGGCCACACAGCGCCGCTCCAGCTCGGCGGTGCGCGGGTACTCGTCCTTGTCGATCATGTTCTTGTCCCGGCACTCGGCCATCAGGAGGCCGGCCTGCGGCTCCATCCAGGTGGTGACGAAGGTGGCGAGGTTCAGCCGCGAGTTGCCGTCCAGCATCAGCTCGTCGTGCACGAGCTGGTAGGCGGTCGTCGGCGGCAGCGGCGCGTCCGGGAGCCGGTGGACGGGCGGGGCCTCGGTCATGCCGCTGACCGGGTTCGCCTCCCCGAAGAACGGGTTGACGGACCTGGGGCGCTCGTCGGGCTTCTGGGGACCTTCGTGCAACGGCATGGGCGTTCCTCCTGCAAGGGTCAACGGGGGTCAGCGGATCGGGGTTCCGTCCGCGCGCAACTGCATCTGCGGCCGTCCCGTCACCAGCAGCCAGGCCGGCAGCGAGGCGATGCAGAGCAGCGCGAGGATCGTGGGGGAGGCCACCAGCACGGCGGCCGTGAACAGGCTCACCCAGCCCTGCCGGGTGATGGCGAGGAGCACGCCCAGGACGCCGGTGGCGACCCCGAGCGCCGGATGGACGGCCGGCACCAGGGCGTGGGCGCCGAGGCCGAACGCGGTGCCGACGAACACGGCCGGGAAGATCCGCCCGCCTCTGAAGCCGCAGGACGCGGCGACGAGCAGCGCGGCCAGCTTCACCACCGTCATCGTCGCGAACTGTCCCGCCGACCAGCCGTCGGGGTCGCGGGCCAGCTCATCGATCTCGTCCAGCCCCTTGAACAGCGTCAGATGGCCGCCCAGGGTCGCCAGCAGCCCCAGCACAAGCCCGCCGGCCGGCAGGGCCAGCATCGGATGGCCGAGTCGGGCGAACGCGCCGTGGACGTACGGGAAGGCGTACACGGCGGTCATGCCGAGCAGTGCCGCCAGCGACGCGACCACCAGGGCGGCCAGCAGGTCGGCCCAGCCGGGCCGGCCGAAGGCGGGCAGATGGAGGTCGAAGGTCGGACGGGCCACCAGAGTGGTCGTCAGGGCCCCGGCCGCCGCGGCGACCAGGGGCGCGAAGACGTGGTTCCACAGCGCCCCGCTCAGCTGCTTCCCGGCCAGGGCTTCGGAGATGACCAGGGCCGCCGCCACCGGCGTGCCGAACAGCGCCCCGATCGTCGCCGCCTCCGCCAGCATCGCCCACAGCGCGCCGGGCGCCCGCTGGAACAGCCGGTGTCCCAGCCAGAAGGCGAGCCCCACGTTCACCGCGATGATCGGGTTCTCGGGACCGAGGCTCGGACCGCCCGCCAGCATCAGCCCGGTCGCCAGCACCAGCCCGGGCAGCACGACGGGCGGCAACAGGGGTGCGTCGAGCCCGGTGGTGGCCGGGTCTGGCCCGGAGTGCCCGGGGACCTTCCACACCACAAGCCCGACCGCCACACCCGTCCCGGTGAGCATGACGAGCATCCACAGCGCGGAGTACCTGCCGACACCCAGGGCGTCCGGCACGGTCTGCCAGAGCACCTTCTGGAGCTCCTCGGCCGCCTCGCTCACCCCGACGAGGAGCAGACCCGAGCCCACTCCCACCGCGAGAGCGGGGAGGATCAACGGCAGCAGGGTGCGCGCCGGAGCCGCCGGTGCGGGGGATGCCTGCTGCGCGGTGTCCTGGGCCACTGGCCCACCATATGCGGACGAAACGGACGCAACATCCGGAGAGATCCGCCCGCGGATTCAGGCTTGCACCTCACGCCACGTGAGGCCTCAGCGTGGAGCGCGTACCGAGAAGGGAGCGGACGAAGTGAGCTACTCCGTTGGACAGGTCGCCGGCGTCGCCGGAGTCACCGTGCGCACGCTGCACCACTACGACGACATCGCCCTGCTCGTCCCGAGCGAGCGCAGCCACGCGGGCCACCGGCGCTACGGCGACGACGACCTCGACCGGCTGCAGCGGATCCTGTTCTACCGGGAGCTCGGCTTCCCGCTCGACGAGGTCGCGGCCCTGCTCGACGACCCGGACACGGACCCGCGTGCGCACCTGCGCCGCCAGCACGAGCTGCTGACCGCCCGGATCGAGAAGCTGCGGAAGATGGCCGCGGCCGTGGAACAGGCCATGGAGGCACGCAAGATGGGGATCAATCTCACGCCCGAGGAGAGGTTCGAGGTCTTCGGGGACAAGGACCCGGAGCAGTACGCCGAGGAGGCGGAGCAGCGCTGGGGCGGCACCGATGCGTACGCCGAGTCGCAGCGCCGCGCCGCCTCGTACACCAAGGAGGACTGGAAGCGCATTCAGGCCGAGGTCGACGACTGGGGTGCGCGATACGCGGCCCTCGTGGCGGGCGGCGAGCAGCCGTCCGGCGAGGCGGCCATGGACCTCGCCGAGGAACACCGGCAGCACATCAGCGGGCACTACTTCGAGGTCTCCTACGAGATGCACCGGTGCTTCGGTGAGATGTACGTCTCCGACGAGCGCTTCAAGGCGTTCTACGACTCCATGCGGCCGGGTCTGGCCGAGCACCTCAAGGAGGCCATCCTGGCGAACGCCGCCCGCCACACCGTGTGAACCCCTGACCCGGGGTCACTCCCGGGTCAGGACCACCGCCGTCCCGTAGGCGCACACCTCGGTGCCCACGTCCGCCGCCTCCGTCACGTCGAAGCGGAACGCCAGGACGCCGTTGGCCCCACGCGCGCGTGCCTGCTCCACCAGCCGTTCCATGGCCTGGGTCCGGGTCTGCACGAGCGTCTTGGTGAGCCCCTTCAACTCACCCCCGACCATCGACTTCAGACCCGCGCCGATCTGGCTCCCGAGGTGCCGGGACCGCACGGTCAGCCCGAAGACCTCGCCCAGTACGTCCTGGACCCGATGACCGGGTACGTCGTTCGTCGTCACGACCAGTACGTCCGGTTCGGGACTCTGGCCGCCACCGTATTCTTCGATGCCCATGACTCACAGCTTTGTGCCAGTCGGCGCACAGTGCATCCTGGAGACATCGGTGGAACCTGGGGCGGGCACATTGCGTTGATAGCTTTGTGCGTCCATACGTAGGACGCCGTACCTTCCTCCACCCCTCAGGAGCCCCGGAACCGTGACGACGACGATTGCTCTCGGACCGAGCTGGCTGGACCCCAACTATCTGCTGGACACATACGGCATCTGGGGTCTCCTGCTCATCGTCTTCGCGGAGTCGGGCCTGCTGATCGGCTTCTTCCTGCCGGGTGACTCGCTGCTGTTCACCGCCGGCCTGCTGATCACCTCGGACCAGCTGGACTTCCCGCTGTGGGGCGCGATCGCCCTCATCTGCCTCGCCGCGGTCCTGGGCGACCAGGCGGGTTACATGTTCGGCAAGAAGGTCGGCCCGTCGCTCTTCACCCGCCCGGACTCCCGCCTCTTCAAGCAGGAGAACGTCACCAAGGCGCACGAGTTCTTCGAGAAGTACGGCCCGAAGTCCCTGGTCCTGGCCCGCTTCGTGCCCATCGTGCGCACCTTCACGCCGATCATCGCCGGCGTCAGCGGCATGCGGTACCGCTCGTTCCTGATCTTCAACGTCCTGGGCGGGGTCCTGTGGGGCGCCGGCGTCACCCTGCTCGGCTCCTGGCTGGGCAACATCGACTTCGTCAACAAGCACATCGAAGTGATCCTGATCCTGATCGTCTTCGTCTCGGTGATCCCGATCCTGATCGAGTTCCTGCGGGCCCGCTCCAAGTCCGGGAAGACCCCGCCCCAGGCCCCCGCCCAGCAGCACCCCCCGGTCATGGACGACGCGACGACCCAGCTCCGCCGCATCCCCCCGACCGACCAGCCCCAGCCCCAGCAGCACTACGGCAACGGCGACCAGGGCCGGCAGCAGTACGGCTACGACCAGCAGCAGTACGGCAACGACCAGCAGTACGGCCAGGCCCCGCAGCAGCAGCCGTACGCCCAGCAGCACCCCCAGAACCACGGCCACCAGCAGCCGTACGGCACCCAGCAGGGTGACAACAACCAGCAGTACCCCTACAACGAGGGCTACTGACCCACGGACATCGTGCGGGCCCGGCGCTCAGAAGCCTCGGGTCCGCTTCGCCGCCCGGCGCCCGGCCGAGCTCTCCGCTCCCGGGAGCCGGAGGAACAACCGCGAGATCTCCGAACCGAGATTGACCCCGATGGCGATGGCCATGGCGAGCGCCGCGGCCTTCGACAACGACAGCAGCCCCCCGTCGATGTCGTCCTGCGCGATCGACAACAGCCCGAAGTACGAAGCGGAACCCGGCAGCAGGGGCCCGATCGCCGCGGTCGTGTAGGGCAGCGCGGACGCGAACCGGTACCGGGACAGCATCTGCCCGAACAGCCCCACCAGCCCCGCCGCCACCGCCGTGGAGGCGACCGGCGAGATCCCGCCCGCGGTGTTCATCGCTCCGTACACCGACCACGCGACACCGCCGTTGAGCGTCACCGCCAGCACGGTGGCTCGTTCCTGCTGGAGCAGTATCGCGAAGGCCAGGGACAGCAGCATCGACGCGCCGATCTGCCACAGCGGCCGCGGGGTGGTGCTCAGCGCCTCGTCGGGGTTGAGATGGGCGCCCAGTTGCACGCCGACGTAGAGCATCACCAGCACGCCGGCGACGATGCCCACGAAGAAGTACATGACCTCCAGCAGACGCGCGGACGCGGTGATGTAGAAACCCGTCAGACCGTCCTGCACGCCCGCCACCAGGGCCCGCCCGGGCAGCAGCGCGAACAGCCCACCGGTGATCACCGCGGACGCCTTCACATCGACGTCCGCCAGCGTCAGCGCGATCCCGATCGCGGCCGGCGGCATCGCGGCCACGGTGAACTGGTAGAACTCCGGCAGCCCGCGCCCCGCGCACAGCCACGCCAGCCGGTCGCCGAGCATCGCGCCCAGCGCGGCCGCCACGAAGACCAGCAGATCACCGCCGACCAGCACGGAGGCCGCGCCCGCGAGCAGACCACTCGCGCCGGTCAGCGCCCAGCCGGGATACGGGTGCCGGTTGCGGCGGATCTCGGCGAGCCGCCGGTAGGCCTCCTCCAGGGAGATCGCCGTCTCCGGGTCGCTGAGGTCGTCCACCAACTGGTACACAGCCGCGAGACGGGTGTAGTCGGTGCCCCGGCGGCGCACGGTCCGGGAGGCCGTCACCGGGTCGTCCACCAGGGACGGCTGGTACGAGATCGCCAGCAGCGTGAAGGTGACGTTGGGCTCGCAGCGGTCCAGACCGTACGACCGGCAGACCGCGAACATCGCCGCCTCGACGTCCTCCGCGCCTTCGCCGCCCGCCAGCAGCAACTCGCCGATACGCAGCGTCAGGTCGAGCACACGAGGGACGGCCGGGCCCTCTTCCTCCGACGACTTGTGCGCCGGCTCCGGCGCGGGCCGCTCGGCCACCGGCATCCGCAGCATCGTGCGCATCCGGTCCTGCCAGGGCAGACCCTTGATCAGACTGACCACGGGGATACCGCTCGGCGGCGTGAACGCGGGCGGGGCGTGCTTGGAGCTGTAGGTCCTCGGCGGGTTGAACGCCGACCCCTCCGGCTCCACGGCGGGCGCCTGCGGCACGTCGAGCCCGTCGGGCATGGCGAACTCGGAGGTCGTCTCCGGCTCGGCGCAGGCCTTGGGCACGGCGAACCCGTCAGGAATGGCGAACTCGGATGTGATCTCGGAGTCGAAGACACTCTTCGCCTCGTCCGACTGCGGTTTGCGGTCCTCCGCGTTCGTCACTCCGTAGCGCTCCCTGTACGACCCGTTCGACGTTCCTCAGTATGCGCACAGACACGCGAACGGGCCGCGCCACCCCCTGAGGGGTCACGCGGCCCGTGGGTCGCAGCGGCAATCAGTGGCCGCCGCTCTCCTTGAACCGCTTGTACGACCGCTCGATCTCGGCCTCGGCGTCCGTACGACCCACCCAGTTGGCGCCCTCGACGGACTTGCCGGGCTCCAGGTCCTTGTAGACCTCGAAGAAGTGCTGGATCTCCAGGCGGTCGAACTCGGAGACGTGGTGGATGTCGCGCAGGTGCTCCACGCGCGGGTCGTGCGCGGGCACGCACAGCAGCTTGTCGTCGCCGCCGGCCTCGTCCGTCATCCGGAACATGCCGATCGTGCGGCACTGGATGAGGCAGCCGGGGAAGGTCGGCTCGTCCAGGATGACCAGCGCGTCCAGCGGGTCGCCGTCCTCGCCGAGGGTGTTCTCGACGAAGCCGTAGTCGGCCGGGTAGCTGGTCGAGGTGAAGAGGCGACGGTCCAGGCGGATCCGACCGGTCTCGTGGTCCACCTCGTACTTGTTCCGTGAACCCTTCGGAATCTCGATCGTGACGTCGAACTCCACCGGTGGCTCCTCCATGATCAACACATCGTTCTGGTGGTTAAGTGTCCCTCACGCAGGTGTGTGATCGCGAAAGGGGCTGGTGGTCGTGCCAGAGCTGAGGCCTTGGCGAACCGCGAAGCCGCATGTGACGCGGGTCGCGAACGCCGTGCGACCGCGTCTGACACGCGCCCAGAACGCCGTACGACCCCGTGTCACACGAGCCGCGGACTCCGTACGACCCCGTCTCGCCCGCGCCGCGGCGGCCGTGAAACCGCAGGTCGTGCGGCTGGCACGGGCCGCAGGGCCACAACTCGCGCGGATCCCGGGGCCGAAGTCCGTCAAGACCTGGCAGTACACCGCGACAGCCGCCACCGCCGGTCTGGCGCTGGCCGCCTCGGTGGTGACCGCGGCAGGACCCTGGGACTCCACCGGTCAGCGTACGGCCGAGCGGGACCGGGCGGCTGCCCGGGAACACACGGGTGGCGCAGATCACGACGGCGAGTCCGGTACGTCGGGCGGGGTGCCCCGCGCCGCCCCCAGCGCCGCCTCCGTACTGGCCGGCCTGGGCGGCACCTCGAACACCGTCACGGCCGCCCCGACCGGGCAGGGCCTGTCCACCACCCTGGACCCGCTTCTGAAGGACGCCGCGCTCGGCCCCCGCCGTACGGCCGCGGTCGTGGACGTCGCAACCGGAAAACGCCTCTACGGCACCGGCGCCGGCAAGGCCCTGACCCCCGCCTCCACCACCAAGATCGCCACCGCCGTGGCCGCGCTGTCCGCGCTGGGCGCCGACCACCGCCTCACCACCCGCGCCGTCCTCGAACCCGACACCAGGGAACTCGTCCTCGTCGGCGGTGGCGACCCCACCCTCACCGCCCACCAGGACACCGAGGGCTGGGCGAGCCTGCGCACCCTCGCCGCCGACACCGCCGCAGCCCTGAAGAAACGGGACATCCGGGCGGTGACGCTGTCGTACGACGCCACCCTGTACGCGGGCCCCGAACTTCACCCCATCGGCGTCAACGACAACCTCGCCCCCGTCACCGCCCTGATGGCCGACGAGGCCCGCACGGACGACTCCACCAGCGGCCCCGTGCCCCGGGTGCCGGACCCACAGGCGGACGCGACCCGCAAGTTCGCCGCGTTCCTCAAGGACCACGGCATCACGGCGACCACCCCCGGCCCCGCCAGGGCGACGGCCCGCGCGCAGTCCCTCGCCACGGTCACCTCACCCCCGCTCTCCGCCCTTGTCGAACGCATGCTCACCAACAGCGACAACGACATCGCCGAAGCCCTCGCCCGCCAGACCGCCGTCGCGACCGGCGAGCGCGCCGACTTCGACGGCGCCGGCCGCGCGATCGCCGCCCAGCTGAGGAAACTCCGACTCCCGTTGTCGGGCGCCGCATTCCACGACGGCAGCGGCCTCGACCGCGACGACCGCCTCACCGCCGACCTGCTCACCTCCCTGCTCGTCGAGGCCGGCGACCCGTCCCACCCCGGCCTCCGCCCGGTCCTCACCGGCCTCCCCGTGGCGGGCTTCACCGGCACCCTGACCAGCCGATACACCAACGGCGCGGCCGGCCTCGTACGAGCGAAGACGGGCACCCTGACAGGGGTGAACACCCTGGCTGGAACCGTGGTCGACCAGGACGGCCGCCTGCTGGCCTTCGCGTTCCTGACATCACAGACGACGGACCCGGTGGCCGCCCAGGCGGCGCTGGACCGGACGGCCACGGCCCTGGCGGCATGCGGTTGCCGGTGACCGGGCCCCCGGCGCACAAAGGCCGGTCCCGCCAACCTCACGGCCTGCCCCAAGAGGAGCCGCTCACGTACGGTTGACGCATGACGAGCATCGGTGGTGCCGAGATGGTCGACTGGAATCTCGCGGTCGCGACCGCGACCCGGCTCGTACGGCCGGGACCCGACGTGAGCCGCGACGAGGCCCGGGCCGTCGTCGCGGAACTGCGTCGGCATGCCAAGGCCTCGGAGGAACACGTCCGGGGCTTCACTCGTATGGCGACCGAAGAGTCCCATGACACGCCGATCCTCGTCGTCGACCGCCCCGGCTGGGTGCGGGCGAACGTCGCCGGGTTCCGCGAGATCCTCAAGCCGCTCCTCGACAAGATGCAGGAACGACGCGGCAGCACCCCCGGCGGCGCGGTCCTGGGTGCCGTCGGCGGCAAGGTGACCGGCGTCGAACTCGGCATGCTCCTGTCCTTCCTGTCCTCCCGCGTCCTCGGCCAGTACGAGACCTTCGCCCCGGCCACCCGCGACTTCCCGGCCGGCGGCGCCCCTGACGCGCCGAGCGGCGGCCGACTGCTCCTCGTCGCCCCGAACATCGTCCACGTGGAACGCGAACTCGACGTACAGCCCCACGACTTCCGGCTGTGGGTGTGCCTCCACGAGGAGACCCACCGCACCCAGTTCACGGCAGTGCCCTGGCTGCGGGACCACCTGGAGGGCGAAATCCAGTCGTTCCTCGAGGAGACCGAGGTCGACCCCATGACCGTCCTGGAACGCGTCCGGGATGCCGCCCAGTCCCTCGCCGGCGGGCGCCCCGAGGGCGAGGAGGACGAGGGCGGCAGGTCCCTCGTGGAAATCGTGCAGACGCCCGCCCAGCGGGAGATCCTCGGCCGCCTCACCGCGGTGATGTCCCTCCTGGAGGGCCACGCGGACTTCGTCATGGACGGAGTGGGCCCCCAGGTCGTCCCGTCCGTCGCCGAGATCCGTGAGAAGTTCCAGCAGCGGCGCGCCAAGGGCGCCTCCCGACTGGACCTCGCCCTGCGCAAGCTCCTGGGCCTGGACGCCAAACTCCGGCAGTACCGCGACGGCGAACGCTTCGTGCGCGCCGTCGTCGACCAGGTCGGCATGGACGGCTTCAACCGTGTGTGGACATCCCCGAACACCCTCCCGACGAAGGCGGAGATCGCCAAACCGGCGGACTGGGTCACGCGGGTGCATCGCAAAGCCGAGTCGTGAACCCCGTGCGGACGTCGTGAAGCGAATCCGGCCGACGGCAGGCGAACGCCCCTTCAATCACCCGTCCGAGGGACCGTGAGCGAAGGGTAGGCGTGCAATGCTCGGGGAACGGCCCGGTTCTGTCACCATCTACACACTCTGAGTGACCGAACTCGAGCTCACCCCGAAAACTTCATGAAGGGAGCCGGACATGGGTCCCCATCCTGCGGTCGCGGCGATACGCCTGGCGGTCCGCCGCGTCCTCCACGACATCCTCAACGACACCCAGACCTCCGAGCACAGCTCGCACGAGCGCCCGCCGTCGCCGCTCGTGCTCGTGGCGTGCTCCGGCGGCGCCGACTCCATGGCCCTCGCCTCCGCCCTGGCGTTCGAGGCCCCCAAGCTCGGCATCCGCGCCGGCGGCGTCACCGTCGACCACGGTCTGCAGCCCGGCTCCGACCTGCGCGCCGACGAGGTCGCCCTACGGCTGCGCGAACTCGGCCTGGATCCGGTCGACTCCACCGCCGTGACCGTCGGCCGCGGAGGCGGCCCCGAGGCGGCCGCCCGAGACGCCCGCTACGCCGCCCTGGACGCCGCCGCCGAACGCCACGGCGCCACCGCGATCCTGCTCGGCCACACGCGCGACGACCAGGCCGAAACCGTACTGCTCGGCCTGGCCCGTGGCTCCGGCATCCGGTCCCTGTCCGGCATGGCGGCCGTGTCCGGTCGGCCCGGGGCCGACCGCCGGTACCGCCGCCCCTTCCTCCAACTCGACCGGCAGACCGCCCGCAAGGCCTGCATGGTCCAGTCGCTGCCCGTCTGGGACGACCCCCACAACGCCGACCCGGCATACACCCGCTCCCGGCTGCGCCACGAGGGTCTGCCCGCCCTGGAGAAAGCGCTCGGCAAAGGCGTCGTGGAGGCCCTCGCCCGCACGGCCCAGCTCTCCCGCGACGACGCCGACGCCCTGGACGCCTGGGCCGGCCAGGCCGAGGCCGCCGTACGGGACGCCACCGGGCGCCTGGTGTGCGCGAAGCTGTACGCCCTGCCGCCCGCCGTGCGCCGCCGCGTCCTGCGCCGCGCGGCCATCGAGGCCGGCGCTCCCGCGGGTTCGCTCTTCGCCCGTCACATCGAGGAAGTCGACCGCCTGATCACCGGCTGGCGCGGCCAGGGAGCCATCAATCTCCCGGGCAAGGTCGTAGCCCAGCGGCAGGGTGGCAGACTGGTGATTCGGCAAGGCTGATCCCGTCCTCTCCGAGGACTCTGTGGAGGGGCCGCTCAGCCGGTTGGACGACCGAAAGTGATGCGGGTGGACGCGAAAGACATGGGTGCCGACCTCAAGTCGGTGCTCATCACCAAGGAAGAGATCGACGCGAAGCTGGTTGAGCTGGCCGCGAAGATCGACGCGGAGTACGCGGGCAAGGACCTGCTCATCGTCGGCGTCCTCAAGGGCGCGGTGATGGTCATGGCCGACCTGGCCCGGGCGCTGTCCACCCCCGTCACCATGGACTGGATGGCCGTGTCGTCCTACGGCGCGGGCACCCAGTCCTCCGGTGTGGTGCGGATCCTCAAGGACCTCGACACCGACATCAAGGGCAAGCACGTCCTGATCGTCGAGGACATCATCGACTCCGGCCTGACCCTGTCCTGGCTGATCTCCAACCTCGGCTCGCGCGAGCCCGCATCCCTCAAGGTGTGCACCCTGCTGCGCAAGCCCGACGCCGCCAAGGTCGCCATCGACGTCGAGTGGGCCGGCTTCGACATTCCCAACGAGTTCGTCGTCGGTTACGGCCTCGACTACGCGGAGAAGTACCGCAATCTCCCGTTCGTCGGTACGCTCGCGCCCCACGTGTACGGCGGCTGAGCCGGCGCGTGTCCGCAGGCTGAGCCAGACGGCCCAAGCCCTGTAAGACGATCGGGAACCCCAGCGGGTTTCGCGCCGTTGGAGCATGCAGACGGGTTCGACAGCCCCTCCCGTGCGACTTCGGTCCACAATGCTGGGGTACCGTCAGAAGAACTGTCTTATCAAACTCACTATGGCAGGAGGGACGGGGCGGCACCGCTCCGTATGGATGGACGTGAAGCGATACTTCCGTGGGCCGGTCATGTGGATCGTGCTGGCCGTCCTTGCCGTGGTCGTGTTGAT
>Ga0307514_10001630_pt1 | contig 26250 bp, 23 predicted proteins | sample 16_EM_MG_FD_203088 | JGI IMG/M metagenome (GOLD analysis project Ga0307514, IMG submission 203088) | Populus trichocarpa ectomycorrhiza microbial communities from riparian zone in the Pacific Northwest, United States - 16_EM | ecosystem: Host-associated > Plants > Roots > Unclassified | place... | reverse complement strand
CTGAGACTAGTCCCAAATGGCCTTGGTAGTGGAGGTAAAGGAGGGAGGTGTTTGGGGAGCTGCGGTAAAGGGTGCCATTCTCCGATGTATGTGTATCCATCGTAGCGGAACAAATGAAAATCAAGACCCAGACCCATGTCCCACAGTCTGCTGCAGTGATCGATACGGAGTAACTACCTTATATTACCTGCTGGCGAAGGCAGGGAAGTTCAAATGGAACGCAAACCATTTGCCCCACCCCGTGTTGCACCCCTCCCTCCGCACTACATACAGTACATACAGTACAATATACGCACGCCGGGAAACCGAGATTTATCGAGTGAGGTGATTAGCTGTGCAGCAGCATATCTACCTAGCAGAGGTGCAATATATCTTCATATTTTAATTTTGTTAGGCTGAAAGGGTCGTTCCGAGGATTGCCCGATCTACGGTACCTTTGACGTGAGACCTCGTGGATGGGCCGCAGAGCTAGGTGAGTTCAGATAGGTACACCATTGGCTGTACGTGGAACACATCATTGGTTCCGCACGTGCCTCGACCATAGGATGTGTAACAAGTGAGAGGCTTATGAGTTGTATAGACCTTCATAATAATCTCCGATTTACTACTACACCCCTCACCGTGTTGACAGAATCGCGCGCATCCCCAAACAGCAGTCCGTGGTGCACCAGAGCCGTTTGCCGTCCCGCATACGCTTTCTACGTACACATCATAGATGAACTCAGAGCTCAGGCTTTCGCGGCTGCTAGAGAAGACGGGATTAGGAGAAAACTACCCGGCACAAATAGGTGCAGGCACACAGGGACCAGGGCCGCAATCGCCATCCCCAGGCTTTCCACAGCACGACAGTGGAACGAATAATGGCACTGGAGCCGAAGCAGGGACACAGGTAGATCCAAGTTCACAGAGGATTATTGTGGGTGTGGACTTTGGAACGACGTATAGTGGGTGGGTTGCCAGCGGGAATGTCCGGCGTTCCAGAAGATGGGCAAAGCTAATGTACCTCATATAGTGTTGCTTGGGGATATACGGGTACTCCGCAAGACATACATGTCATTCAGGTGAGCAATCTACTTCCCGGATATGAGTGCAATGGGATCTAAGACTCGGGTATAATCTAACGGAAACAACAGAGCTGGCCAGGGGGGATTAACCTCACTTCGCCGAAAGTCCCCTCAAAGATCGCATATGAGCGCGATGGCTCCCCTCCCAAATGGGGTTTCCAAGTAAAGCCCTTCCAAAACTGCATTGAGTGCTTCAAACTCTTCCTCGATCCTCAACAGAAACCTCCAGATTTCGTCTCCCTTCCAAACATCCAGGCGCAACTCCGAACCACCTCTCCAGCAACGGCACCCCGGACAATCAACGATGTTGTCCGTGACTACCTACAAATGTTATATGACCACACCATGGTCACGCTGACCAGGGCATTGGGGAAGACATTTGTGGACAATACGAGGATAGAATGGGTGTTGACGTGTCCAGCGGTATGGAGCGACAAGAGTAAACATGCCACACTCATGGCTGCAGAGAGGACAGGGATGGCACGATGCTTTCAGATACGGTTAATTAGCGAGCCCGAGGCAGCGGCATTATATACTCTTAAATCCCTACAACCGGGGAATTTACAAGTTGGGGATAACTTTGTCGTTTGTGATGCTGGAGGTGGGACGGTGGATTTAATCTCATATGAGATAGTACGGATACAACCCAGTTTACAGATCAAAGAAAGTGTGACTGGTACTGGGGATTTATGCGGGTCAGTGTTCTTAAATCGGCGGTTTGAGGCGTTTGTAAAGGAAAGACTGGGGCAAAATCTATTTTATGCGATGAAGGAGAAGACTAAGCTAGCCGCGCTGAAGAGCTGGGAGGAGTATGTGAAGAGGGTGTTTGTAGATGGGGAGGACCAAGACGTGTTTCCAATTCAGTTCCCGGGACTACCGGACGATGAGGTGTTGGGCATTGATTGTGGGTTTATGAGCGTTACAAGGTGAGTTCTCACATGGAAATCATCCCCTTTTCTGAGAGTGGGCTCATGTGGGTTGGTTTTCAACATTCAGGGAAGAGGTTCAAGGAATATTCGAGCCAATTATTCAAGAAGTGATCAAGCTTGTAGACGGGCAAATTCAAGCTGTACAAAATAAGGGAAAGCGAGTCACAGTATGTTTTAACCTCACCGAGCCTCACACATTTCGCGACTAACAGTCCTCCAGAGCATACTTCTTGTTGGCGGATTTGGTTCCTCGGAATATCTATTTACCCGTCTGAAAGAGAAATACACGCCTATACTTGGCACCGCCACCAATCCAGATGTTGTCTTACAACCAGTCGACGCTTGGACTGCTGTGGTTCGAGGAGCTGTGATCCGGGGTATGGAGACCATCGTTCAAACGCGAAGGAGTAGGCATCATTACGGAGTCAAGTACTGGGAGTACTTTGATGAAGGGCGACACGACGAGTCGCATAAATACTGGGATACCACTCGTGAGAAATGGTTGGCGGAGAACCAGATCAAGTGGTACATAGCTAAGGTACCCCTGCCCCGAGCCATATATCCAGATTCTTGAGTTTGTTCAAATTAACTAACCCTCCCCAAACCGAACAGGGAACCGAGGTCTCTGACGATAAGTCCATCTCCTTCCCCTTCTATATCACCTTCGAGCCGTACCACTCTCGGATCCTCGTCGACGAGCTCGTTTGCTGCGATTTACTAATCCCGCCTACGCACATCACACCTGATGTTACGACCGTGTGTAAGCTGAAAAGTGATTTGACGGCGGTACCGAAGGATGCATATACCAGGGGGAGGAATAGTAAGGATGTGGAGTATGAGGGGTTGCATTTTACAATGGAGATGAGCGTGTTGAGTGCGAGTTTGAGGTTTGAGCTGAGGGTTGGGGGGGTAAGGTACGGGGAGGTTACGGCAGATTTTGCATAGGCAAGGTGGTGGGCAATGGGAATGTGAGCGGGTGTGTGATTGACTGTTGAATGTGAGGTTTTGTATTGGTTATAGTGTGGGTTTATTATATATACTATATACACTCTTGTTTCTCCTTCCCCTCCGCTGGATATGCTCGGCTAAGTTATACACTCCAATTTCTAGACCTGGGAGTGAGGCATGAGCTATGTAAAGGCTGTGGGCAGGCATCTGGAACTACTGTACTTTAGCAAGGGGTAGACAACAGTGGCTACATTCTTCCACTGCTAGGAAAAAGTTATCAATGGAGTACAGTTATGAACGCCACGGACTTGGTGAATCAGGGCACGAGATCAGTAAATCATATAGTCGTTTTATATTGTAAGTCCGTTTCTGGGGTTTTTGCTCACAGATGTCCCTAGCGTATGACATATATGTACTTATTCTTTAGGCTGTCACCTTCTATATTAGAGGTCAGGGTAATGCTGGACCTAGATCATGTGAAAAAAGGGGAGGACTCAGTGGAGGTTCAATTGATGGTTATATTTCGGTAATGGTTTGAATGATATCTTGCTTGGCCTCCGCATGTCAGCTTTGTGATATTTCTCTGGGCTCTCTAAACAATATGTCCCATATGGATGTAAAGATTAGTAGCTGGCCTTCTTACGCTGGACTGTAGCAAGGAGATATTAGTACCGTACCATTAACAACCGATGCATGCCTTGCGCAGTGTAGGTAGTGGGATCTATATATTACATAATCTACACGAAATTAGTACCGGAAACACTGGGAATAAGACTCCTTGTCGATAACAGAGCACACTAATACTAATACTAATTAAACATAGAACTGTTGTTTAGACGTGGATCTGCTCAACACGAACGCTATCCGTCTCAAAAACCGACAAGGAGTCTTATTCCCGGTAGTCTGCATCTATCTATCTAGAGTACAAAAACGACGGAACTAAAATACCAACCAGACTATGGTGGAGCTCAACGTGCAACCGTTTCTCCCATTTGGCTATGAAACCCCTCTAAACACTCTTTTCCGCACCATGTACAAGCCCACCACACAGCCTCCCCCCTCTTGAAATCATTTTGGCAGTGATGGCATTTGAATCCCTCAACTCTGTCTAGATTCGGGAAAGTCTTCCCAGTTCCAATGGTCGCCCGCATTCTACCTCCCCCAGCAACATACCCTCTCATACTCAGCACCTCCGTATCAGTCTTCCCTTCACAAGCTTTACATACCTCCACCGGAGCAACGAGGGCAGGCTCCCCGCATGACGCAGACCCAGCATAGCATGTGCTCCTAGGCTGGACTACCAGCATCTCTATATCGTGGGAATCGGTTGGTTGTGGCTCGGGTTTCAGGTGTCCAAGCCTGCAGTCACATTTCCCAGGAAGCATCGTCTCCGGATCAACCTTGCTCTTAGGCCCACGGGACAAGAAACAATATGTCCCCCTAAAACATTCTCCACAACATGGCCTACAATCACGTAAGTGCCGGATTGTCTCAGCCTGCAGCAACACACTGGTTGTTTCGCATGTTTTGCACATGGGGCTCCCACAAGAGAAACATCGTATCAGCTTGCCCGCCGGGGGATTGGAGGGGTAGAATTGGTTCTGTGAGTGCTGGGTTCTGGGTTGACTGCAGAGTGAATTTTTCCACAGGCTTTGTTGGGTAGCAGTGCCCAGAATGGCAGCCCGAATCCCACGGGAGACGAGCATGAGATTCCATATATCGTGGTAGTGACATTCAGCGGCAATCGTGGAGAGAAGGCCGTAGGCGCCGAGGACCAGTTGCAGAGAGTGTACGGGCCTACGGGGTAAGGGGGCGGAGAGAGATATACTGCATATCTGTGTCTCTGAGGTGCCAGTCAAATCTTTCTCGTGGGCGTGGGAAAGTTGGGGTGCTAGGCCAATTTCCACCTCGACGTCCTGTGCTGCATCGTTGTTGGGAGCTGGTACCCCAATGCCGCGCTCTTTGACCCTATTCTCAAAACGGATACGTGCTTGGACTTCACTGTGACTCTTTTGGATTGCCCGGTGCAGGCAGAGCAGGCCAACTATGCCCACAAAAATTCTGTGCACAATAATGACAACAAAATAAGCCTCTTGCCGTTATGTTGAAAGCTAAAACATGATTACTTATATATGTCCTATGTAATGATGCTAACCAGAAAGAGTTTACCCATGGTAAAAAATTCAAAATGAAAATTCTCTCACATATTTGCAATTTGAAATCTCCAATTCATCACCATTTTACGACACACATCACTCCTGCTACCTGGCTTCTCATTATGGGGTGTGGTAGCCTCTGCTATAGCATCTAGATAGCTGGTTTTCCCAAGCTGACTGAGATTCTTACATTGCCCTAGTGGGCGCGGGAGAAACGTAGCCTGGAGTGCTGTCAATACGGTGAGCATGCCTGCAATGATAAGTTGCCCCACACCCGCAATTGCGAACCACTTCATTTGCTTCTTCGGGTTAGGTGGATTGAATGAGAGATAGTATGCTGTCCTCGAGATTATAAAGGCAAAAAAGGCTAAGGAGACTGCAGCCTGTGGAGAAGAGCGAGTTGAGTTAGCACTACCTATAATATCAACACCTAGCTGGGGAAATAAAACACTGGCAAAATACTAAAATAGGTAAAATTGTAGCCACTTCACTTAGATATGGGACGTAGTATTCCTTTCCCAATTGCGACGATTTGCTGATGTCGCCAGCAGCCTGGCTGGTTGTTATTAACAAGGTTAAGAGGCATAGTAGTATTATGACATGTAGGCAGTTTATCAGGCCGCCATGTCCATGTTGCTCTCCCTTTGGTTCTGCAGTTGTACATGTATCACTAGTACTAGTACTGGCCATGATGCAGACAATGGAGTGGGCGATAGCTGAAGGCAGGATCAGCATACGGGTATATACTGTCATAACGTAAACGCTGTGGGTGCATCACTGTATATATATTGACGATATCCATCATGAGCTGGCATCGTATGAGATACGCAACGGTCAATATTACTTCGTCATGCAGCCTTGACACTGGTGGGCGATCAGTGTGGGATTACCTGATTAGGAAAGCTAAGCCGTCCATCTATGCAGACTAACCACATTAGGCACTGCACTACCTGCTGCCATTCTTACTGACCAGTACGAGTACTCTACTGAATGCGCAAGGCTGAAGGCTCCTCGCGGGGCTGAAGTCTCCTCGCGGGGCTGAACCATACTGTATGAGGCTGTGGTGCAGAAGGCACAACCAATCATGTATGGCACCAGCACGGACCGTATGTAGGTACATGTATGTTATAATTACATATGTACAACCATGGGAGAATTTGGTTGGGAGTGGGGAATAGATGGGTGTATCGGGTATCAGCCTGACTGTCAATGGTTGCCAGTTCTATACCATCTACGGTAGCGCGATAGGCTGAATGCGATTAATGACTCCTTAAAAAAAAAATTTAAACAAAATGGGCCGTCGAAAACTGTCCATTTCTATGTGCATTTCAGTTGTGGAGACACCTACGTATGATTTACTGGTGTGTCGGTAGGTATATACAGTATGCCGCTGCTGCACGTTGGTATGGAAAGGATAGATCACCCTCAGACCCGTGAAATCGATGATGGAATAGCAAAGCGGCAGAGAAGTGAAACTCACTAGCTTCAGCCTATCTATCAGACCAATAATTGAACTGAACTCGTTCTACATTATCAACTAGATTTGGATTCAGTCTAGCAAGTAAGCCAACTACGCAAGGTTTTTGGTCAGCCCCAAAACAAAATCTTATAATAAAGAAAGCTACCAATTACATATGCATATTAATATATTTATGTTGACGGCAAAAACGTAACAAGGGACGTTATTTCGTGGCTCTCGTTGCTGTGACTGCATGTGATTAACCAGCTTCAACATATAGCCAGGCCTATCTATATGTCCCCAGATTCGGGACTGTGGAAGTGTACCTCTCTATATAGGATTGTGTCAAGCATCCGGGGTTCGCAGCAGGGTTTTCAATGCTAGTGAGATTTATCACACACATGCTGTGTAGAGCAGTAAATAAGCACTACACCTCTAGGTGCAATTATGCAATATTCTCTATCTGAATTTGTGGCTTCTTTTGCACACAAGGAGGGCTACGGAGTATACCGAGACTATACTCTCCATGTCTAGTCTTGGAATCCACCTAGACATTAAGAAACCAAATTTGTGTTGAAATCATAGGATTGTTTCTGCTCTGCGTTTTGTATCTGTTTATGGCACCCAAACCTAAACCTAAGTCACAAATTCGCAAAGGCACTTTTTTCTATAATTGTGGTGATAACGTACTGGTTTCAAGTTGAAACTCACAATGCACTGTGAATAGTGGTATAGCCACACAGTAGTTATGTACAGATATGTGAGTTAGTTGGATAGGGGCAACCGTGCATAAGTACGCATCCATACAAGGCGTCTTGTCAGAGGAATCCCATCCTAATTTGTATCAAAAACGGGAGTAAGGCCCTCCTGCTCCACCACTCGCAGTACAGTATACTTTCGATATAAGAATGTAACCCCCCCATACAAAATAAGAATATATTTGATAGAGGAATATTCTTATTTTCTCGAGCTTGTTTAGTAATGTATTCTGGTCTTTATTTGTGCCGCTACGGTGGATACATACATCGGAGATTTTCTTGTCTTTATTTGTTCTGCTACAATGGATACATACATCGGAGAATGACATCCTTTACCGCAGCTCTCCGAATACCTCCCTCCTTTACCTCCACTACCAGGGACATTTGGGACTAGTCTCAGTAATGACTTCACTGACTAGTATCTAGCATGGGAAAACCTCCCTGAGGACCAAACCCGTGCCTCTTGGCTGTTAGGATTTCGTTGGGTGAGGCAGAATTCGAACCTACCGACGCTGTCACGTCCACCAAGGTGGCTCCCAACTACACCACCTACTCCCCTCCTTGTCTTGATTCCTTGTCTTGATTTGTTCCGCTACGATGGATACATATATACATTGGAGAATGACATCCTTTACCTCCACTACCAAGGCCATTCTCCCAACTACACTACCTGATTGGGTAATGTATTAACAACCTAGCCTAAATAGGAAGTGTTATCGATAAGAAATACCCCCCACACCACAACCAACAATACTTGCAACACACAACGTTGCGACACAACACCTCAATACCCAACACTGCTATACCTACAACACCACCTCCGAATCCCCGAACCGATACAATATGCCTGCTAGTGGTGCATTGAAATGTCAAGGGTGGACGGAAGAAGAATGCAAGGAGATATATGACTATGCAAATACATATCCTGATCTCGCATGGCGAGGCATCAAACGTTGATTTGAAGATAAATATCCCATCAAGATCTTAAGTCAATTGCAAATTAGCAAGATCTTGAATCCTACTAAAAGACGTCGAGGTCCATCCAATGCTACTAGTGTACAATAGATCTACAACAAATAAAACATAGCCGTCCAGATCGAAAACGCCTACGAACGGGACAGTTTCCAGAGCTAGATAAGGCACTATATTGCAACATCGAAAGATATCAATTCCAGACTTAGTTTTGCAAGAAAAGGCAGCACAATTTTGGCAGAAGCTTCCAGCTAGCAAACAGTCATAACTGCCTTCTTCACTTCCTCCGGGGCTGTTCCTGGTCCTCCTGTACCTAGTTCTTCCTCTACCTCTCCTATTTTATGTACGCCTTTAGTAGTTACCCTGACATTTGACATAAGAATATATTTGGGATAAAAATATTACCCCGCCGCCGGACGATATTCTTATATCGAGAGTATACTGTATTTCGAACATGTGCACTGGTCTTTGTCAGTATATATGCACGTATCGTATGTGCATACACCTGGACCCTGTGTCGTTACACCGTCGTAAGCAATAGGGAAACGGGTGTAATCTCAATGGCATAGCGCTGTTCAGCTAAAATATATAGATTCTTTTAGTGGTACTTGGGATAGTTTCCTGTGGTCTCCACCAGCCTGGCTACTCATTCTAAAGTCATCTGCCTTTCCCGACACAGCGGTGCTTGCGCGGAATGTTCGGGGGTGGCAAATTATTCCGCAAATATTTTCTTCTAATGTGAAGCCGTAGGCTCGTTCGGGTTATTACCCTGAACTCAATTAAGTTCGGCTCTTAACGTGGTGTCAGGTGCGCGGGATGATAGGTATTGCACTGAAAGTTAAAGTTGTGTCCCTTGTGGGGCTCCAGTTACACAAGCTGAGAAACTCCTTATCTACCTGGCCTCATCTATCAATTTCCGATACTGGCGTGGCTACTTATTCTAGCTACTTAGTATACATACATAGAAGTCAATCATAACAACGTATCATCATTACTCAAGACAACGATTTTGTAGGAAGAAACATTGGAATAGCCCGGGGAGAGTTTGGAAAGAATATACCCTACATTTACGATAAGTGCCTCTCACAGTGGTACGAGGGTTTGTTGCCGGGGAAGCATCGTTAACTAAGGGTCCGAATTAATCACCCAAAACTTGCGGATGATTTATATGAAAGCTAGGTAGATAATTGTGTCCTGGGGAATTAATTGTAGTGTTTTTCTTGTTAGACCATCAAGGGCCTTCAGATCTGGGGCACTACCAATACTTTTGGATCAAACTATAGTATGTGCTTTTTGGCATGCAGTATTGCTTCAGAGAGAAACCATTAATTTGCTGCGGTGCTGATTCTAATATCTGGCATCCACTAGGCTAACGGCCAGTTTACATCCCATTCAAGGTAATGTTGAATTTGGTTTATACATAGTGAGAGATTTACTCTAAGACCACAAATAACTACTCATTTTGGTAGGCTTCTATGTGGAGCCTACTCGTATCCTATTGCTGCAACCTATATACCACAATCAAACATCAGATTCTGGATTTATCGATAACCAAATGGTTTATGGCGGGGATGCATCAAATAGAGGTGGTTGGTCGTTTTATATACATCTCTATCTCTAATATCAGGCAGATGGGAGTCAAATTTGGAGGGTTGAGTGGTCAGAATTACACACTTAGTAGTATTTATTTATTACTGGCCATCGAAGGAATAGAGGCGGTCTCAAATAGTACACAGTAGTTCTGAATAGACAGGCTATGTATGTATATACAGCTCCAATATAATTGCACTATCCGAGGGCTATTGGCATAATATATATCAGGAACAGCCCGGGGCTTATTCTGAATCTACTCACCCCTGTAGTCTGTAGAATAGCTCGAACGATTAGGGTCAGGGACTGGCCCCAGAGCTGGATAACCTATCAGTAGGTGCGGTCTCTCATCATAGTCTAGATAGACTGAATACGAGTATGATTTACAAAAAAAAAAATAGCTCGAACGATTCATCGCAGTCTTATATCGTCACCCTGAACTCAGTCTCTATCTACGGATCTAGAACAGGCACTTTTGTGTATTTGCTGTTCCTAAGGTGGCTTACTTGGATATTTTGATGGCAGCTTTTCCGTTGAAATGACTAAGTAGTAGCAAGCTGGCCCCGCGTTTGACTATAGAAGCAGTGGAACGCCTTTCCTGTCCATTCGTTCCAGTAATGAAATTAATATTCATACCATATCCGTTTGCTATACTATAGGAGTGATTACATGCAAGGGGCTATCACAATTCTGAAATAGAGAGAAACATTACAGGAAATCTCCGCACCCCCGAGTCCCCGTTTGCAATCTCCTTACGTGCCACTACAACCCAAACACCTGCTTCATGATTAACACTAACACCGCTTGCACCTTCAATATCGATGTCAATACGTGGCATCTCCAACACGTGAACAAACTGGGGCAATATCTGTATCCATTGCCCGCACGCGACGTCGATCATTCAGCAGCCGCACAACAGCCTCATGCCCAAACACAGCTGCCAATGAGAGGGGTGTCTGCCTAGCACCAGTACTGTCTTCAGTGTTGATATGAACATCCTTTCTGTCAACTAGCAGCCGCACAACAGCCTCGCGCCCCCTCGCTGCTGCCCATGAGAGAGGTGTCCGCCTATATATGTAATCATGAGCGTTGATATCAATACCATCCCTACTAACCAGCAGCTGCACAACAGCCTCATGCCCCCTCTCTGCTGCCAATGCCAGGGGTGTAAACCCATTACCGTCTCTGGCGTTGATATCAACATCTTTTCTGTAAATCAGCAGCCGTACAAAAGACCCATGCCCCCTCTCTGCTGCCCATAACAGCGGAGTCCGGTAGGACTCATCTCCCACCGCTATATCCCGCTCTATGTTACAGAAATTCGTCATATTTTCACTCAATCCAAAGTATGCCATGACATGGATTCCTGAAAATCCCCGCGCGATGCGCTTCGGCTGGTACCTCTGAAGTTCTAAAGATAAAACTTGTATCGCACAGGGTGGGCGTTTGCTCTCGTGATCCAGTATTTTATTTGCGAGCTCCGCTAGGGCATCATTGCATTGCTGCTTGAGATGGATGCCCCAGTAGAGTGCTGCATAGCGCAAGAATCTATATTTCTGCATGATTTTTCGCAGGCTTTCAAGATCCGTGCAATGCTGTCTGAGCTCCGCAAAGTTAAGGTACGTCAAACATGTCTCGGCAACATAATTGCAGCCACTAGGGAATTCTTTCTCCCGAAATTCGCGAAAATACTCTTCCAGTGTATAGTGCACAAAGCGTACTGTCAATGTCTCTTTATCAACTATAACCAACCCAAGACAGCAGTCTAAAAGTGCCTTCCGTGGGGGGATATTGCCCACATCGAATTCTGTATCGCTCTTCTCAACAGCAAGCGCATGTTGAAGTTCCTCAATCTTTAGTGATCGACAGACAAAGTGGAGCCACACCAGTACTCGCATACCCAACTCAGCCTGGCTCGCATTGGGGCATTCCCGTATCCTCGTGATGACACCATGGAAGGAATCATAGAGATCAGTCGGCAACTTTTCCAGCGCTTTTCGTCTTTTAGATTTTGTTGGCATTCCTAGCACCATTTTCATGTGCAAGGCCGGCAGGAGGAACCTGGGACTACGAATAAGTACCTAACCTCTTTGTTGGCTATTGTGACCTACATTCCCTGAGATTTCTCACTGATTGTCGTTACAATATCCTTCGCCAATTCCTCGTCCATCGCATCTGGATTCAGGTCGTCATTGATTTGCTGCACCAAAAATTCTTGGATATCCTGCTGGCTGGCGCTGATTTCGACTCTATTATGCTGCATAGTTTGGAGACGTTTCTGAACCTCAATCTCAATATGGCCTCGCCCAGTAAGAAATAAGCGAGTATTATCAGTACCCAACTCCTTAAGAGTGTCAAGGAGCTCCTGCTGGACTCTTGGCTCGAGCTCATCAACAGCATCTATGCAGATAAACGCACGCTTAAGCTGCTGCAACTGTATCTTTAGCAGGGCTAAAATGTCTTCAGTCTCGGCTTTCCTGCCCTGACGCCGAATGTCATTAAGTTTTTCAATCACTTCATCTGGTATGGGTTCTCGTGCAGTGGTTAAAAATTGGCGCAGAAAGGACCCCACAATATGGGTCATGGTTTGGTTGGTTTGGTCTTTATAGTCGGCATACAAACAGGCAACCCCCACGGCAGGGTGTTGGTGGAATTGGGAATCAAGATCATCTATCACAATAGAGCTATATAGTTGGTAGTAATGGGCATTAGTTATCTACCTGATACATCATCTATGTTAAATGAATTAGGGGTTTGATTCAATACCTACTTAATCACAGTTTTTCCAGCACCGGGTATCCCATAACAGCAAAAACTACGATCATCCGCCCCCATGGTGTTGCTGTCTCGCCATTTGCGGAAAGATTCAAGGCTTAGCAGCCATGTACCAGTATGTTTGGTACGAACTAATCTAACATCTTGGTGTCGCTTAAGTGGCTCTAAAGGAGTCAACATTCTCAATAGTTCAAGAATTCTGTCATCTGTAAAAGTCAGCCGAACTCTGTATGATTACGGCAGGTTTGGAGATACCCTCAGTATTATTGCGGATTTGCTCGGTCATTTGGTGTGTGTGTGTAGCTATGTCTATTTATCCAGCCTCGTAAGATCCCTTATTCACATATAATAAGCTGCAGTATAAATAGAGTATCTACCAACCATTCAACTTGGCCAGAGGTTTCAGGTCTGACGTAATATCCTGAAGAACTCCTTCGATATCTGTATATTTGCATTAGATTTTGCTTTATTTACCAACACCACATGTGGAGCCATACTCCTAATCCTTTCCATGGTAGCAGCATCTGCAAATTCCCGAATGACACCCTCTTTTGTGTTGATTTCTTCAATAAACGGCTGGAATTCGATATCAAATGATTTCAATGTGCTTGCAAATTTTTTTATCCCTAATCTTGTGTCAGAATAATCCATTGGTATATCATGTACTCCACACACGTACCTCTAGCCTCAAAGTAAACACGGGCCTTGACTGTAAACACGATGACAGCAGCATATAGCTCTGGTAAAGCAGAATCTAGCATAATCTGAAGCTGTTGACTACTTGGTACTGGCCATGGGGACAATGGAACCCCAAGGTATATCCCGGCATAAAACTCGCAAATGGACATCTTCTCCAGAAGCGCTGCTATAGCTACCTCAAAACCTTCAATTATCTCCACATGATTCAGAGTAACCTGCCAATTGAATAAGCTTAACCTTACAAAGAGGGGATATTAAATACGAACCCGCATAATAGCCCAAACACCAGCCCAAACTAAGGCGCTCACCTGCGGATTACTCTGTATTGCAGTATCCACAACCTTTGAGTACTTTTCTACACTTTTCAGGATCTTCCCCAAACGCTCCACGACTATAACTTCCTTTCCACGCCATGTATAGCTCCATCGCTTCTTCCTATCATCTTCTTGTGCAGCATTTAGTGCTCTGATAACAGCCCCAATATTTTCTTCCGCCGATTGTGAGGTGAGGTTCGTGAGATCAAGGGGTGGGAGGTTATTATCGCTGAGCTTTCTTTTAGCGATTTCCAACGCCTTAGCCCAAACGGAGGAAGCTGCTGCAGTTGGCTGATCTGAAGTATTGCTACCATACCCTCTCCCAAGAGACTGGGATGGAGACGGGGATGGAGACGGGGATGGAGATGGGGATCTCCATCTAAATTTGTTAAATAAACGACTACTGCGACTGGTAGCGGGCGACAGGGATAGTGCCGCTTGTTGGAGCCCTTGACCTTCTGAAGTTTGCGGGTCGGAATCGGAATGTCCAAGGCCTCCTGATGGGTTGTTAGCCATTCCAAGGTTCGCATCCCCAGAGCTTGGAGTAGTTGCAGAACCAAAGGCAAGATGTACACCCAAACGGGAATGCTTTTTCTTTCGGCCGCCCATGTCTGTTTTCCTCTCTGGATTTGAAGTTTAAGTATTGCTACAATTGGTTTCGGTGGCTTGGCGTTGAGATCATATGAGGCTGAGGGACTTGGATCTCTACACGATATGGAGGTTGGCGGGGTGAGAAGTGGGGCCTGGTTGCACGACAGGATTGTGGATTTGTTAGCCTAGTTGGCACAACCAGACTGTGGATTTCTGTCTCGGATTAGACCGTTTTCGCTGGGTAAGGAATCTGACAACGTCAAGCCGCAACAAACGTCTGTGGATTAGACCTGTTGACCCGAATTTAATTAGCCCCGCACCCACGCTCTTGTGCAGGTTTCTCGAGAAGTATCGTGTGTTTCAATCTCAATCATTCCAAGTTTGTGCCTGGGATGAGCTACTTGGATACAATGATTGTCGGTTATTTTCCGAATCAACATAAGAAATATGTACAACCTGTAAGAATACAAGCATGGGTAGTCGCGGAATTATAGCGGTAGCGGAGAGAAGACGCGAGAGTTTCATTAAACTAGTGTAATACTTCAAAAGACTTGAATTGAACTTGATACTCAAATAAACTGGAACTCTAAATACATGCGAAAAAACCAGCACCTATATTCCTCATCAGATAATACAACAGTCACTCTGGGATACTCTGCTCTTATACCAGTTCAGATTCCTGGTTCGTATCATGGGATTCCCCTTCCCATCCCGTGGTCGAGGTGTAATGTATGAGCTCAGGGTAATCAACAGTTGCCTTTGCGGGTCACTGTTAATTTGAAACTTTTCTAGACTCTAAACTAAATACAGACTCTCGCCAGAGTTTAGCCGTGACAAGTAGGAAGGACCCCGCATATATGGCGAGTTCAGACAGCAATAGTTCCAGTTCCATCCGTCTCATAGCCTATGGTTCCCTCCAGGGGAAAGACGTATAGACTCAAAAAAAAAAACGGCTCCCTCCTGGGGAAAGGCGTATAGACTCAAAAAAAAAGGTTCAGTCCCATCCCTTTCATAGGCTAGGGCTCCCTTCGGGGGACAGACGTATAGACTCAAAAAAAAAAAAGATCCAGTTCCATCACTATACATGCTCTTTATTCTACCACAATCCTGTCACTTGTACTGTAACCCCATAAGCACCTATTGGGGTAGCATTACTGAATTGCGGGCTCACTGAACTTCCAGCGCCAGTCACGGTACATATGAGTACTGAGCCTATAAATAGCCAACATGGGTAGCAATTAGGCGGATCACATGTATACAAGACTAAAAATATAGATAGCCAACACTGCCTTATATAGTATCACCAACATTCTCAATACTAATACCAAAACTCAGTGTATGTCCAGATAAACAAAACTTAACAAGCAATTAGGGTGAGTTGGGAACTAGGGGAGTACCACGAGGCTCTCTCTGGTACCGCCCTAACTTAAGCTTGTCGATTCAGATAATTACATACAACGAACCCTTAATGAGATATCTTAGGCTACCATGTATGCTACAGCTTTAGATTTGAAGGGCTGCAAACTATGTATTATTATCGTTTGACAGAAGATTCTATACATATCATGGTGTCATTCAGGACTGACAAAAGGCCACTGCTAGCTATAATATAAGTATTATGTGCAACACACATGCTTTGAATTTCTATGTGGCCTTGGTGTCCCAGCTGTTCCCTTGAACATACCTACTATGGCACCTACACACTAGTCGGGCTATATCATTTTAGCAATTTGAACTTCAATAGGTGCTGAAATGGAGGTGGAGTTTTAGAGTATCAAAAAATAGCTATAGCTGCAAGGTCCCTGTACTTGAATATATTTATTAAAGCCTATAGTTTGACGGACTAGAATAAGGTCCGTTAGACACATGATAAGATCTCTTCTTTTGCTTATATATGACTTTTATACCATGGGCAAGTCCAGTACACATGAATGGTATTGGCATTCTGTTTAGCGTACTGTCCTAACTTGACTCTGACTGTATACCCCTTTCCTCGGAATAAGGTATATGGCTAGATAGACGACAGCAATATTGTATCCCTCAACTTGGTGTTGCCGAAGTTATATATCATTCTGAACCCATCAAGAAGGTGTAACGGAGCTTTTGTTCGAGAAATAATGTATTATTAGAATCTCAACTAGTACATTGATGAGTCCGAAAATGTTCTTGAAGTACAAGACCCTCCCTTTTACACTTCAAGGCTTGAACGGCGGATTATATATCGAGCTTCAAAGGGCCTTATTCATGAATTCCCACACCCACGAGGGGTACGCCCGTATGCTCCAACCTATGCGCTAGTTACTCAGCAGCAGCAGCACTGTTAGGAAGTGATCATGAAAAATGAGTATGTTTAGACAAATAACAGGCATAACGTGGATATAAATTCCTGACACACGTGTCTAATTCCCTTCACCATAGCCCGAGTGGATTTTTCTTTTGTTTTTATAGTCATTTGTTTTGCGGGTATAGCATAGGGCCACGGCGCTTAATCCTGGGTGGATAGGTTGCAGCATCGTCGATATCTCACTAAGTAATGGAAATTTTGGTAAGCTAGAAGGAATCTCTGAAACATCCTACTTAGGTCCAGCTTGTGATCTAAAACATGCCGCATCAGGGTGACATAGAATGTCACCCTGTAATATATAGTACATACCATCACTTCTGGGAGGGGCTTTCCCACCACACCTACCGTACACTGTAATAATGCCAAGAGGGAAATACCGTAGCAATCTACCTAGCCTTCTTACAAAAATGTATAATAATTGGGGTGGATGGTCTGGCTGCAAATATGCAGCTATGCGGATGATGCACCAATTCTTACCAATTAGTATGGTACTCACCCTTAGTTCTCACCTCGTTACTAATATCTGCAGCTATATAATCATTGATATATCACTCCATAGCGCCCCGGATTACATATTTTAATATATATGAATGCCGTAGAAACTGCCGAATAAGGCATTTGAATATAAACCCTGGCGGGCCCAGCAAAGGCACTGTATATAAGACAATATGCGTCCAATCGTGGAATTGCAGCTACTGTCGATGGATCTGCGGATGATGACCCCAGTTTCCGAGAGCGGTAATGAGCCCAGGGTGTAGTCTCAGAGTTGTTGGAGGGCGGGGTACGGATAATGGATTAGTATTATGCCTTGATATGTGAGTAAGACTGTATCTCCCTGGCTGTAAAACTGCCGTACTTACCGTGTATAATACTGCCGGTAGTTTTTAGGGGTCCCAAGAACCCTAATTACGAAGCGATCCTTAGGCTCCACAGATGTAGTATAAACTCAAAAAAAGCGATACCCTCCATTTAAAACATAAGCATGACTCTGGGCTAAAACACGCACTAATAAGCCCGTACTACATACTTGATTGCGACAAGTGCCCAAAAGGAAATAATCCACAGCAGGCACCCCCTTCCACACTTCAATTTAACAGCTAATGAGAACAACTGAGCCCATGTTCGGGATACTGGTAGCTTAGCGGCCCGCGTGCATGGTGTACCATTTCTTTTTGATGTCAACAACGCCAACAGGGATGATGATCTTTAGAGGGACAGGGAATGTTCAACAATGAAGACATAAGCAGCGACCGTCTGGTGCAACGCCACTTCCGACCAGGCAACCCGCTACCGGTATTAAGCTTAAATTTACGTTAGCTCCCCATCACCGAGAAAAACTAATTCTAGTACTATATACCAGCAATTACCATCCATGATGAAATATTCATTCCATCTTCTCATTATACTGTGTGGGGCTCTCTCCACATCCCCCCTTCTGACCACCGCAGCCGATACCCAATGGTCACCCACACCCCCCTCCTGTGGTCGCTCATCCTTTCTTTGTCCCGCCACCGCCAACCCGCTCGTTTTTGACTGCTGCCCCTATTGGGCAGCTTGTTGTGCTGCGAAAGATAGTGTGGCGTGCTGCGGAAGGGGACAAATGTGCACGACGGATGTGGATGGATTTGCGAAATGTGCTAGGCAGGCGTAGGCGCATTACCATGGAAGCGCATGGTGGGGTTAATGCAATGGTCGACCGGTTTTGGTGGGGGGAGGAGGGGAATGCATATGAAAATAATTGCAACACTGGAAGTTAAACATGCACAGCGGGATATATTCAGAGCTTCATGAATCAAGTAGCTAGTCAGGAAGTATGGGAAGAGTAACTGCCAATCTTCTAGAGAACCGAACTCACTCTACTTTGCTAAAGATTGTTCGTTCGCTCTATCGTCCCACGGGATCTGCTCAGCTTTACAGTTACAACCAGAGTAGACAACTATGTATCTACCGCATAGGCAGCAAAGTCCGTTGGTACACTATGCATTCCGCTTCAATAATCACCTCGCCAAAGCCCCTGAGTAGCAGCCTCAACTGGCAACCGGATATTCCTCGACCCTCCCAATCTCCGCGGGATAGCGGTGTACACTCAATTCTGCAAACAAAATATCTCGCTTACATGGTGTGAATGGCTACCGTACCTGATAGGCTACCGTACCTGATAGGCTACCGTACCTGATACTCACCTAATGTGCTATATAGAAACCTATCCGTATAATGCCATTGTACTCCGTATAGCATATAAAACTAATGTCTTGGCATCTAGGCTTAATCAGGTAATTTCCACCAGTCTCAGCGACCCTAACAGTAACACGCTTCAGGGCACTCACTGTGTATGGAGATGTTTAGCCTGTGATTTCCCTCATCTATAAATGACCGTCTAGACGCCTATGCCACAGTGGTGGAATAGGAAGCCCAAGAGAACCGAAACAACGGGCTGGAGTAACCCCTCTTAGCGTACGCACCTCAGGTTGGCTGGGTTCAGGGTAACCTAGAGCGACTCAAACCCGAAGGTGGTTGTCGTTTCTCTAGGTAGTCTCGCCGTAACCCAAAATCTAAGCAGTTTTGAGTGGATTTTCATTATTCTATTCGTCCTAGCTTTATCCCACACCTATTCTGTAACTAAGATTTCCTAATTAATATTATATGGAGTAGTTGTCCCACAGCTATCGGTGGTTTGTAGATGCCTACCTAGTGTCTAGTGAAATAGGTAGTCTCTGGTACATGAATCACAAACGCAGCCTGAATAGAACTGAGACACCTCCAATCCCTAGTTCATGCATTCACCCAGCTGGCCCCTTTCTGAACCTCGGTAGGTAGGTGTATAGCCTACCTAGAGTACCCAAGTATTAATATTACGGGAATCATAGTATATATCTCCTTTTATATTCTTGGCCTACCTAGTGTTCCGAGCCGGGTCACGGTTGTAGAAATTTGGTCACAGTTTATATCGGCAGCCTCAAAAGTTTCAGAAAAAGACCTTAACCTGCGTTTTCGACCTACTTCTAGCAAGCCAGAATAGACTTCTAGAATTGGCAAACAATTCTGTATTTCCAAAAAGGCACGGGAATGTGCCATTGGCATGAAAAGTAGGTATCCGAGCCTAAGGATAACGTTAGGGTGAACCAGGCTGCTGCGTTTGTAAATAGAAAGACCCTAGAAAAATGTTTCATGGGCGGGGTGATGGGAACTGCACATGGTCGCTTGGTATGGAGCACTAGCACCAGAGGACCATTAATTTGGCTGGATAAAAGGTTTTTTTTTTGTAAATCAATACTCGTATTCAGTCTATGTAGACTATGACGAGAGGAATGGGTTGGAAGGGTTATAAAATGCTATTAAAGGGGTATGGGAGTGCTACTGTAAGGGTGTAGGAATGCTTTCTCACGATTAATTCGGAAATCATTCGAAATAACTGGGCGGAAATAGAAGTGCTCCGAGCTATTCGGAACACCTCTGGGCGCTAGTAGTTGGGTAGGTATGTGTAGTTCTAAAGTGCTCTCGTTCCATCAGAAAGTTCTCGTACGTATGCAACAAGCCTCAGCACAACCACTCCTCTCCTTGTGAGCAGAACGCTAACGCTACATCAGGACTCTCACCTCCCGGTATATCGTTGAACTCATTTATCACACTTCCTAAACAATCCCGACGTTGAACCGCCATGTCATGGTTCAGACGAATTTTGAATAGTGTATTTGACGAGTATCAAAGTAAGCACCCCTCATACCAGTTTCGGAAGCCTAATCTCAATATTGGGATGTTCAGGAGGCTCTTCGTTGCTGTCAAAGATGGTGTGAAAACGGCTTTACACGCTCTCAGGGTTTGGGCCCAACAGCAACCCCACACCTTCAAGCTCATACTGGCCGTGTTTGCGGTGGGCGGCGTCCTCGCGGTCGTTGGGTTTGCGCCAGGGGTCATTGCCGCAGGTAACGTCACCTATAGCGGCTGTCTTGCTTCACACTTAATGGTAATTAATATCTGTGGTAAGGGTCCGCAGCTGCCGCCTGGCTCGGCACCGTCTCCAAGGGGTTACTGTTTGCCGTCCTCCAGAGTTTAGCAGCTACTGCGGTAGTTTGCGTTGTTGGAGCTTGTATAAGGGAAATTTTGTCAGTTATTATTAGCTGGTGGAAAGAAAGTGCGGTCTAGTTTGTGACCCCACAGGGCACGAACAGGGTATTTGAAGTTTAGTTGTACATAAACTACCAAATTGATTCTGGGGATTGACATATATTTCACCCCAGCTCCCCGTCTGCACCATATGCCATACACCAAAACTGCCATTTGGCACACCCATATTTCATGTAACCCCCCCCTCTGCATGCGAACACTAGAGTACCTATTGTAATGTCAGTCTGATCCTTCGGGTTGTAAGAGAAGTGATAATACCTCTAGTCGAATTCCTTCAACATTGTTTGCTGAAGGCAATCTACGGATCTGCGAAGTTGCAGTCAAGGCCCTCGTTGCGACACGAATACGAAGTGAAGTCAGGACTTTCTGCCACATAGACTTCACTAAATGCTTCATCCTGGTGGCTAGCTGGGTGATTGCATTTCGCAGAAAACCAAAGAAGTTCATGACATATTGCATCCCAGACATAAACCAGTTCATAGCTTGTTTTCTGGCCCCCACCGGCACTCCTTCGAAGCACTTTTTCGCCTTGGCCTTGGATTCGTCGATGACTTTGTTTGTCTGGGCTCTAAGTAACTCAAATGTTTGCTCCAATCTCTGCTCCAAGAAATCTAGTGGAATATTTTCCTGGTCGTCATTCAAGCCGTCCTGGCAGTCTTCGAAAGCCGTACTCAGATCTTGCACACATTCAACGTTAATATTGTCAAGATCCTGGGCCCAAGACTTGTCTTTGGTCGATGCAAGAGTACCGTGTGTAATTCCACTAAGGTGACTGTCAATAAATTTTAATGCAGACCAAGTGTCCTCCGTGCTTGGATGGCATAAATACTCACAAAGGGAGACCATCTCCTATGTCGGAGGACGGCGGTGTAAAAGTGGGTGCGAGAACCTTCATTCCCGAGTTCTTGATGCACGTTCAATAGAAGAGAGAGAATATATGTGCACAGAATTGGTCCGCGTTTAGATAGATACGGAGCACAAGCTATTTCTGTTGAATAAATTTGACACAGGGAGGGATTCGACTCTTATTTATTGGGGTCAGACCCATGGCGCAGCAATAAGCAACACTACCCCTACGTGTTCGGGCGCACCGCCGATCTTTGGTGACACCTCATGTTGGAGGTCCACAACAAGTCTTTTCCACCTGCCTATTTTAGAATAGCGGATATGTAATACATATGCATGCATATGCAATTGAGCTAACATGCCATACAAGCTGACTTCGCTGTATAATTTAATGCTCTACTGGCCTCCCACACCATCCCCACCACGTGCCCATTGCCGTTCCTGCCACATCCATATCTCCTCACCCCCTCATACCCATGACGCAGGTGGCTGCGGAGGCAGGAACCTCACATTGAACTTCAGAGGTCCAGGTGGCCTTCCACGTTTGCGACCGCAGTGGTATTTTGATCTCTTCTCCTCCAACTTGGTCTTGACCCAGTAGATGGCTGAGAGATAGGATCCACACTACCTTCCAACCCCAAAGCTGCGCGGATAACAGTTACCCTCAATCCTAATCTCCTTACCACTGGAACATAGTACCCTTACTCCTTATACCTAGCTTTTCATGATTGGCTCCTTCAGGAGTTTGCTGATCTCCCAGAACATGCATCAACATATATACAGCTTAGGTGCGGAACACCTCTTCACCCATTTTTTGTTAAATGCTTGGCTCTAACGACATGTAAAGTATAAGCTGCTCTGATACTAAGTAGTTATTGCATTGAGAAGCCTGGGACATTACGCATGCAACCAGACCCCCGTCAATACCCAATTCCTAGGCCGTATTGCCTAACGCGCCTAGCCTGCAGTTTTTGCCTTTATTACACATAGGCCATGGCCTCAAAAGCCAGGACCGTGAAGTGACGTCTTCTATGGTTAATCGAATGTATTCCCAATAATTTTTGGTCTTAACAGTGAGCAACCACAAGATAATCCAATGACAGATACCCTTTAGCTCAGTCAACCACGGGCTAAATTTGTTGAATCAACCATCATTTCATCATGAAAGAGAGAAGGAATCAAACATACTAGTAGTCAGAAAGAAGGTGGGAACCAAAGTCCGGAGGAAAGGTAAAAGAATACCAAGAACTTAGGGACAACTAGGAATACAAAGGAAGGAAATAAAGGGTTATGAAACATGGCAGCCGGTGCAAGTGGAATGATAGGAATAAGAGCAGACGCCAACTACAAAGGTTAAGAAGGGAGAAACTCCGATACCAAAACCATATAAACTTCGAGAGCCTAGTACCAAGTACGCTCCACCACGAATGACAATACTAAAACAAGCTGGATAGCAAGAGAGAAACAATGTCAGTGAAGGGGAAATGTCGTAATGTTCGCTTCAGCGGGTTCTTGAGCACTCTAGTACGGTGAGATTTGGAGTACTTAGGTCAGGCGTTCAGAATACGCTCTGGCCAGTACTAGCCACACAATCCAACTGTTGTCTAAATCTACAACGCCCGCTAACAAGCAAACAAAACTCCCCCCGAAGCATAAAAACCCAAGGAAAATACTATACATCTCCTGAATTCTGTTGGATTCAGGTAATCCCATGCCGCTCTGCGGCAGCCCTACTCGCCGGAGCCATGAGGTGCCAAAATTGGTGGTATTTAAGGGAAGTCCGCCTACTAAAAATAGAAAAGAAAAGATTTATAGTGAAAAGATGAACCACAAAGAAACATAATTGTAAAGATGAGATATAACAACAGGATGGAATAGCCAACGAACCCAGGGGAAACACAAAACGACACAAAACGACACAGAAGGGTATGAGGCTGACTTCAGGGTCATAAATGACTAGCATAGGGTACCCGAATGGAGGATGTGCACAACGGATAAGGGCGGTGGGTAATGATTACCGCTCATCGTGGGTATTTGATCGCAAGAGGGGGTCAATGAAACATCAACTGGAGAAGTATGAGCTCCGAAAGTTTATATTACTCGTGAGGCACATGTGTATTTGTACAACGTATTTAGAACGCCCTGTCGGTGACTGAATTAAGGAAAAATGTTAGCATCTGATGTCCAAATCATGCAAACACAAACTGGGGGACGACTTACAAAATTTCACCAAAAAAGAGTTTTTTCCCCGTGTTTGAGCCGGTGGGCCCCCTGCTGGTGACACGTGGGATTTCTTCCCAGATTCGGGACCCCCCTTGGTATTGACAGTATGGCTCGAGCCTACCAAGCTTACTCTTCGTGCCGAGCGTGCTTCCGCTTGGGTAGTAGCTTCAGATATTCCCTGCAACCTGAAACCCGGGGTAGCTGCTTGAGCCTTCTTACCATTCCGCAGATCCCGGATACCTGCCAAAATTGCTGAATTTCCAACATTACAATCCTTGATAGCAAGAGTCTGCTCTTGCTGTGTTTGGGGAAAGGGCTTGGCCAAGGCGCTCACAGGCAGCGGTGGAACCGGCTCTGGGGGTACCAGTGCTGACATACCAGTCCGGCTTTTGGGGCGTAAGCTGAGGAGATTACTGATAGCAGAGCTGTTTCTCCTTGTTTTTGTTCGAGGGGTTGTGGGAGTTTGTGGGTTAACTGAAGCAGCCTGTGCAGCTGGGCGAGTTGCCGTGGGACTTATTTTCAAGGTTCCCGGGTTTCTAGACTTATTCCCACCCTTCTGCGGTGCCGCCTTCATGTCTGCAAGAGGCATTGGAGCAGTACGTGTTCGTTTAATGTGACTAGGAGCTGGTATGGAAATGTCTCGTTGATCAGTTTCCATGGCTTGATCATTAGCATGGGTATTCGTAGTGGTAGACACAAGTTTCTGGTCATGGAAACTCCCAGATCCTGCCAGGTGAAATTGCCCACTTGGATGAAGCAGGTGAGCCTTGCTCTTGCGTTTTTTTATAGATGCGATACCCGCCATCACGGCACCAGCAACCCCACCGTGCCCAGGTGGCTTCTCGGAAACTGCAGCCTTGCTGTCTCGAGAGACTGGTGGAGTAATTTCGGCCTGATTGACACTCGCATGTTGCTGTTTCATCTGCTCAAGCTCAACCTGGACCTTCATAGGTAGCCGCGGTACTGGCGGGGGTCTTCCTCGTGCTTCGTCCCCCCCCTCAGCGGTTTTCCCGTCTCGAGAACGGCTACGGGGCCGCCCGGATACGGATCTCCCCAGTGATAGGCTTCGGCGGAGGCTCGACAATACACCGCTCCCATTGCCAGCGCCAGCCTGGCTATCTGGGGTACTGGCGGTAGTGACTGTACCGTTTAACTCTGGTGCGTGCACGTGCAGATCCGCGGTGAGAGGGCGGTGAATGCCTTCAAATCCGACAGCTATGGGAATCTCTCCTGGATGTGCATGCACAGTTGCTGATCTCCGGTGAATACGTTTGCGCCGCAGGCTTCCACTCTCGTGATCCAGTACCACGATGGTATCCATAGCTCTTTCCTTGGCTTTCTGTGCCTTGGGGCTGGATGAACTTGGTATCATAGACTTTGGTGGACCGGGCATGGAAGTGCGGCGTTTGGACAGTATTCTTCGCGGGGTTACAGGAGGGCTCCCGACGATTTCTCCGGAGGAGTGACGCTTATGCTTCTTGTCCTGCCTCCCCACGACCAGTAAAGGTGAGGGGATCGGTGTCGCGGGAAGGGACTTCTCCACCACCTCCTTCAAGGGGACCACAGGCTGGGCAGCGGTTTTGAATTTGCTCGCCACGGCAGTATCTGCGGCCTCGCCTGATGGATTTTCTGGGATTTGGTTAAGCTATTACATTTTTGCTGATATTAGCATTGGGATGTATGAAACGGATATCCGCGATCGTTCGACTTTCGCCGCCCAATGAGCTCTGGGGAGGATGAGGCTTACAGAGGTCTTCTTTTTGATCACGGCTATGGAGTTCCTTCCATTACCCCGACTTGCCCTCCCACACCTGCGCTCGATCTCCCAGACCACCATCTTGAGTGCGTTTAGCCTCTCCCCCAAAACCTGTCCCTTCATCTGAAGTCCAACAAAACACCTAAACCACCCCTCCACATTATGGGTCATTGCTCCATATACCCTCATCAGATTTGCATTCCTCCACCCCGTCTTCAATGTTAGTAAATACTTTGCCAGCTCATCCACCGCTCTTAGCCCCTCCCCAACGTCCTCTAATGCGCGATTCATCGCCCTGGCAGTCCTCTTGATTACAAAATCAACCTTTTTATTTCCCTCCATGATTTGTACGCGGAATCCTGGTTCCTTGAGCATATTCTCAAACACGTCCGATGCAGGGCCAGCCTCCAATGGAACCTTGAGATTTTTTATCCTTGTTGATATATCTGATCTGGCTGTGTCGAAGTCCCTGGTCGTTGTGGAGAGGAAATTATCCATATCATTTACATGCGCCTGCAGGATACGCACCACCTCCGAGTCCGACTTTGCAAGCCTCTTGTGGAGAAGATGAATACCAAAAGTGATTTGGCTGACAAGCTTGGTCAGCGGGTGGTATTTTGGCTTAAAAGCAGCTGAAACGGATATACTATTAGGAAGAGTGGAGGAAACGGCGTAGGGATTTGTTGGTTCCGGAGGGGGGT
>Ga0307514_10001629_pt1 | contig 26289 bp, 22 predicted proteins | sample 16_EM_MG_FD_203088 | JGI IMG/M metagenome (GOLD analysis project Ga0307514, IMG submission 203088) | Populus trichocarpa ectomycorrhiza microbial communities from riparian zone in the Pacific Northwest, United States - 16_EM | ecosystem: Host-associated > Plants > Roots > Unclassified | place... | reverse complement strand
ATATTTGCATAGAATGTATCGTAGGACTTGCTGAGGAGTGCCAAGTATGCCGGGGTTCATCTCGGTCGCTTGCCCCTGCTCGGTCGTATGCCCACCAATTACAGTACCGATGTTCGCCTCATAGCCTAAGGGGATACAGAATGAAAAAATATAAAACCTATCGATGTGCGTGCATTAACATATTAACATGCAGGGTTACGAATGTCACAAGGTTGAGACAGCATTAGAGTTAGTCTGGTTGCACGACCCCCCGTAGCATTAGTGTGCACCCGAGTTGTGAATGTGAGCAGGGATAGAGGATAACATCATGTGATCTGGCCAATTCCGAGTATCGGTTAGAGATCCTACTTTTCGAATAAGCTATTAAAATTCGTTGCTGATGCAAAATATGATTCATTGCTAATAGTACATTTTGTGCTGATTCCCATCCACCGCTCACCCACAGTTCACTTGTATTATCCCATACAAACAAAAACATTACAGCGTACTCCAGTATGGATCATACCTTAAAATGAACAAAAAAAGAGTGATATATGAAAAACCCAATGCCAATAAAAACCATTCACTGCTTAAGCATACTCATCATGCCACACATTATGCAAAATTATCCGCTCTCTCCACAAAGAGCGAGGTGTCTTCCAATTCTTCGAAGTTGGTAAAATGGATTGGGCGATGTAGTTCATGATAGTATCCCTAAACGCCCAAGCGGTTAGCATTGAGATTTTGTATCTGGACAAATTTAGGCGGTATACTTACCAATGGCGTGTCAATCTTCACTCTATATGGTTTCTTCTCGACATTGCTACTGAAATTGCTTCCCAAGAAACTATAATTCCAGATGCCATTCTCAGTTGTCATAAAGTAACCCGCAATTCTATCCGACAGCAATAGCTGACACTTCTCCGCCATATTTGTCTGGAACCCTGGCGGCATATCATTACCCAAATCCTTATTCTGCGCGCCCCATTCATAACCTTGTGGAGTAAGAGCCCACGCAGCCAGTGATACCGCACCAGCTTTAAACGCACACGTCATCGTAATAGTCTTCTTGTCCCACTCCTTGTGTGCTATCATCAACCTGGCGTGTGTGGTAGTGTCCACAGAGGTGAGGTAAGGCCGCTCTTGGTTACCCTCAAAGGTATGAATCCATCCGAGGGGTTCCATACCAGCCTCTTTCGTCAGATACTCATGCTGTGGCAAGTGCTGAGGCAGTTGGATACTCGACGTGCTTCCAAGCTGTGGGACCATGACAATACACCTGATTTCCTTGACCATGTCATTGTCTTTTGGAGATGATCCATAGAGATAGCCAGCAACCTGCATTCGCAAATCCGAGATCATGATGAATCGCTTGAGGATGTTCTTTGGCATGACGTATGTGAACCCATCTTCCCGGATGTCATCTGATGAGATATATATATTACTTGAACGAGTGCGCAGGTTGTTTGATGCAATAGCCCTGGTTCTCCATTCAGTCTTTGACGCAAACGCTTGCTGCTCGTAGTTGGAGGTAGTCGTAACAATCATCTCATCTCCATGAACGTTTTGGGTTTTGGTAGTAACGGCCGTGAGCTGTTGCTGCTCCTGTTGCTGTTTCTCGATCTCTGCCGCCTGTTGACGTTGCATTGACGGGGCACTTATCTCCATACCAAGAATGATATCTCGAACCTCACTGCTAGTCAAACTGGAGGTATTGACATTGTTCTTCTTACCGTAGTCATTTAAGATCAAATCACGGAGAGAAGTTTCAACCTTGATCCACTCATCATCAGACAAACTGGGCCAGATATGATGATCCTGCGTAATCACGGTCTTATCAGGTCTCAAAAGGATTTTTGTCTTGTCCTGATTGACATGCAGTGCACGAAGGATCAATATGAGACGGGAGAATGCTGTGTATGAGGAGATTGACTTCAGCCAGTCATCATAGAGATTGTATAAGACCATCTGAGGTTCTGTAGCCTTCAAAATCATATCCCCGAGCCTTTCGATTTTCATGGCAGCCTGGAATGGCAATTGCAATTCAGAAGCTCTGATGGAGATATTGGGGAAGTCTAGTAAATGGACTTCAAGTGGATCAAGGAGACCCTTCCTTGTGACAATCAGTTGCTTCGGTTGCTCCTCCACTGGCAGAGAACGAATTAATGCAGCAACTTCTTCGGCGGTTTTCCATTTCGCCAATTGACCTAGACGTTTCTGGCCAGCCCAGACTGACGTGTGAATGACCTTCAGGAAGAGTTGCCCACTTCGAGCGTTGAAAATGAAGATCGCACCGTTGATTGGTTTCGTAGTCAGATTCCCTTCGAATGTCTTGTGTACAGTGACTCTATATGTATTGGTATCATCGATAAACAATTGAATCTGGTTGGAGAACAGTTCAGAATAGTTCTGAGAGTTGAGGAACTCCTGGTTACTCTCTGAGGCGTAGAGTTGAAGACCCTTACGTATACGCTCACGTAAGACGTATAATGCAGGGTTGGCCTTCATTATCTTTGCCATTGCTTGCTGAATCAGCTGCTTCAAACCAGGGAACCATTGTCCATACGCATCATACAAATTGTATGCTAAGTCGATCGCAATCATTACACCGGTAGGCGAAGGATAGATGCTCATACTGTCAGTGGTGTAATCGAGAAACTTTGCGCGGACATATCGACTTATATCGTGCGAGTCGTAGTCACCATACCGAAGCTGAATATCAACCCAGAATTTCTGGGTGGTAGTCGCCTCAATGACATCCTTGGTATCGTGTAGTAGCGATGGCCTACTGACATTCCACTTGTAACCTGCGAACAACAGAATATCGGCGCAAGAGCTATTCATCTTGTAGGATTTCCTAGGGTGGATACTTTCCTTCTGAACACTCTCAATACCCAATGATTCCAGCTCTTGATCAAACACTTGGCTGCAATATACTTAGCAAGAGTCGAGTAAATATAGTGATGGAAGAAACTTACCAAAGATCCATAGTTACACTTTCGTGGATCTTCTGCCACAAGTGCGCTCTGAAAATCTGAATTAAGGAAATCTTGAGAGTAGGAATCTTTCCGTGCAGGAAAATACCAGTCAAATCAAGTTGAACCTGGAAACCAACGTAGACATTGGCACGATTGATAGTTGGTGACCACCAGAGGGTAAATCGACGGTTTGGAATTTGGTTCAAACCGGAACGCTGGGCATTCGTCAATTTCTTATACTTCATAGATTCTTCGAAACCAGAAGCCTTCTCCCAGAAAAGACCTTCCCAAGAAGCAAAAGCGGTTGCTTTGAACAGTGTGTGTTCCAAAATAGTCTCAACACCTCCAAGGGCCTGGATAACATCGGTTCTGTAAGCATTCAAATTCCACAGTTTCCCGTCGTGCCTCTGACTGGTCCACTGGAATGGATTGCTCTTCATCATAGAGTAGACCTTCCATTCATTCCTTACTCTGTGTCCCTTATCGAATGCTAGAGTAGATCTGTCTTTCTGGAACAAGGTGTTGATCCTTGGGATACCTCTGTCCCAGCTGTCCTCGAGGTCCTCGAGGGTTAGTCTCCTGTTTTGCTGCGCGGCTTCTTGGCGCTTTTGGGCATATTCAAACCAGACTCTGGCGGAATCGATAAATTCCGACTCCCAAGGCTGTATGTAACGATAGATGGCAGGAATAAGTGTATCAGCATCACTGCTCATGCCAGCCCTGAAGTGCGTGATACCAGTATCTGTTTGCTTCGACCATCGCCTGTCGGAGGTGGGTATGAGAATATGGGATCCAGAAATCATACCTAGACCACCAAGTTCCTTGGGTGTATAGAAGACGGCAGGTGGGAAGCGAGAAGGCATCTTTGAGTTAAGGCCGATCTTCACACGGGTTTGAATTTTGGTTTCGCATTTGACGATGGTATCAAGAAGCGGCTCAGTCTGGATAACTGCTTCCCTGTAATAGGTGAAGAGTGCAATCAACGCGGAATTCCACTTGTTGGCAATTTTGGTGAACGTAGTACTACCGGATGACATTAGAATCTGCCTGATTCTATTGTTGAACTTCGCAATATCCTCCTCTGTAACTCGCAAGAAGGCATGGGCAGTGCGTTCTTTCGTACTGTTGTCCACTAACGACCAAACGGAATCTTTTACTGGAAACTCATCGTTCTGGTTCCGAATCTTTGGAAGAATCCTGACCTCAAAACCGCACATCGAAAAGAGCAAATTCGGGTTATCCCTGCTATAGACACTCGAGAACGTCTCGTCCCACTCGATAGTCGTAATTGAGCGAGGCAGTCGCTGCTTCAGCTCCCAAAACACTGCGCGGCCCAGATTCACATCATGTCTCATCAACCTCATTCGTGAATCCCTTGGCCAGCATTTTTTGTTTCGGTAGCCGATAACATTCTCAAAATTAGGGTCAGGGTGCTCCGTCAAAAATCGTTGAATGAGGTCTCTGGCCTCGTCCGCACTAAAGTGGAAGAATACCCAAATGCGGTCGACGTAACGGGTATAAAGACGAATAGGATGACGAGTTTCAGTTGTTAAATCCCTAAACTGTAAGAACTCATTTGGTGTTTGTGGTGGTCCAGCGATTTCACTGGCTCGCTGCAGACCAAGTAGCAGCAAGTCAATAACAAGGCCATAGTATTGGAATACAAAGGCTGAGAATTGCAACCCTCTAATCAAGCCGTAGCTGTTGGTGTGATTCATGTCCTTGTAATTCAGCTGCACATTGTTCTTGGAGGTGATATAATCTGCCAAATTGTGATCCATGATCAACCTCAAAAGGCGATTGAGGAGGGTGAGATCGATCTTCTCATAGACCTTTGATAGCTGCGTTTCGATGAGGACATTGCACTCGCCGCCGCTGGTCTCCCAGACTTTGTTGAGGTTATTGATTCCTTGAGCCCATTTATACACGAGTAGAGGTGCGACTTCCGTGTCTGAGGGTTTAATCCATGCTGGAAAGAGATGGCGCTGATCGGCTTGATACCAGAGATAACTATCCAAATAGGCATCAGTGATTTTCTCAATAGGCTCGATGTCATAAACGGGATTGATGGTGTTGTAATTGTCGTTCATGTCAATTCCTACTTCCTTGAACGCTCTTTGGGTGAGCAAGAATCGCTTGATCCTAGCAAGTGTAGTCCCAGGTGAGTCGTATGCTTGCTCTATCAAAGCCAATTCCTCCCTCTGGCTCTGATTGAGCCTTCCCTTCACTGAATATGCCTCCCTTAACCTCTCAAGCGCAAGAATGAGAATCTTAGTGTCGTGCTTATATGAAACACTGGGAAAAGGAATTGGCGAGAACTTTCTCGACTCGAGCCAATGAACCGTTGTGGTATAAATTGCCACCGCTTCCTCGGATGAGACGTATGGGCCATCCTTCATGTAATTATGCTGGCGCTCCTGCTCAGCTTTAAGCCACAACCTAGTCAATCTTCCCAAATTCTTCTTCGCAACGGTTTTGTCTACTGTGGCACCTCTCCTGATCCTCTCTCGATTGTAGTGTGCTACTGAAACCCACCAATCTGCCTTGCTTTTGACGTAACGCAAGATGACGTTCTCTATCGGGGCTGGCAGACCTGGAACCTTCCATGGGATGTTACTCTTCCAACATCTCCAAGCCTCGGATAGATGCTGTAACACAGTGTTGACCTTGTTTGACTTCATCCCAGCAGGCATCATGTCAGTGATATCATGAATCACGGCTGCTCTGAGCTCGAGATCGAAGTGAGACTCCACACGCTGCTTAGTAACAGTTTTAGCGACCCCCTTCGAGTGCCTTCCTTCAAACTGTCTGGCGAGTAAATTACCAAGCCACCTTTCGAGAAGTGGGATAATGCCCCTCAAGAAAAACAACCACACTCTCCATGCTGGTGCCCAGAACCCACATCCAGGGCCCTTGCCAACGGGACCAGAGTTGAACCTATAATAGATAAGATGTTTCAAATCCTTACATGCACGGATTTGATGCATCAGTTTGTACTTGTACCTGTACATTCCGGTGAGCTGACCCACGTGATTGAAGGCATATAGTATACCGTCAGCAAGCTGGAATGCATCGATGTTTCCGATACGGTATTGGACCTGGGCATCGACAATAAGCTTGGTGAGACGGAGGATTTCTCGCATCAAATGAAATGCATTCCCAAAGCGAGATTTCTTGCGTTCTTTGGTTGTCAGCGTCTTAACGGGCTTCAAGTTAAAGTTATCTAGAATCATGTTAGCAGGAAGAGTGAATTACGACGGGTATTTGGATAAGACATACAATCCAAGTGCAGGTAGGTCAGATTCTTCCGGTGTATCAACAGGTTCAACATGTTGAATCCTTGTCTGCACACCTGGAGCCCCGCCTCCACCCAATCAATTGTTGTAGTCTGGAAAAACTTGGTACCCTTCAAACTTTTGAACAAGCTCTGCTTATTTTGAGCCTTCGGTGGCTTTGTATGGAGTTCGTTCAGGACATAAGTCTTCAATAGCTTCTGGTATGAAACCCGGACTTTGACTGGTTGCCCGGATGGACAGTGCTCAAGATACCATTGTTTTACCAAAGGAACGTCTTCCGCACGAACTGTCCTCCCACTTCGACGATCGAAAGGATACGGTGCCCACCATAATGCAATTGCACTAGCCGTATTCTCGGTGTAGAGGTCTTCATCAGCAAGGAAAGGCTCGACCTGAGGTGGAAGTTCGAATTCGAGATCTTCATCATTTCCATAGCCAAATATCACATCTTCATGTGATACAACGATATTCTTAGGAGCGACCGAACGGGAGGAGATAGGATTAATGACTGGGTCGAAATAAAATGCGGGAAGGTCGGGATCCTCGGCTCGGACATAAACAACCTGGGGGTAGTGATACCAGGATATTTCAACGGATCTAGGGAGAGAGTTGTACAGGAATGGGAAGGCAACTCGGTACTCAGTCCGAATTGGATGTCGGAAAATGATTCGGTCGATGGCATTGAATTCACCAAAATCTTCATCATTCGGATCCACATCTTTGTATAAAGGTTCGAAGCGTGGCCCGCCAGGAATGGCAACATTTAAGGCTTTCGCTGTGAAAAATGATTTTGTATCGAACATGTAGAAGTAGTTCTTGTCCACAAGATCACTCAGCACTACAAACATAGCTAAGTTAGTCTCATGTTGGGCCTTGCTCCTGGGGTAGGACCCACTTACGTTGGTGTGAGAGGCGATAAAGAGTAGCCATCTGCGGTAAATCTAAATTCCAAGTTTTGTAACTGGGACCATTGACATGGGGGGTATCTATCAGAGGCCGATGATCATAAAACCATTCATATACAGCCATGTCTTCAGTCTCATCAAGCTCCATCTGAATCGGTTCTTGTGGTTCCACATCTTCTATGTTCTCACTCCAAGCCATGGGTGGTTCTTCGTCGTCAAATGGAGGAAATCTCATCCTCTTGAAATGCCTCCTGTCACTCTTCTCTCTTCGCATACACACCCACATAGTCGCCCATTGTGCATGGAATACCGGCTCAATGACACGGGGTATCTCGTTCACTAAAGTCAGACAACCATTGACATGATATAGGACTTTGACCTCCCTCGAACTCTCCCAGGGCATTGGCATGTTCTCTAGAAGCTTCAGTACCGCGTGTGGCTATTATTCCGTCAGCAAGTCTGCCAGTCACAGAGTCTTACGCAGCTACATACCATGTACTTCAAAGCGCCCAGATATGCCCTCTTGTCCGCCGAAAACTTCTTCTGCGACACATCTCCGATATCCCTAACTATCTTCCGTAGATGCTCCGGCGGCATGTCCGCCTTATGAGTATCAACAAACCCTCCTTTCCGCTTCTCGCCGAACCTATTTTTCTGTGTCCTTAGCCATTCTTTCTTCTTCAGCTCAAATTTCGCCTGATTGGGATCCGCTGGAGGTCTATATCCTGGTGGTGGAGGTTGCAATGGAACACCTGGAGCCGCAGACCAGCCTGGCGGCGGTGGAGGTGGCAAAGATGCCATAGTAACGCGACGAGGGCACAATCCTTCTCTTCTAACCTGTTCTTTGTCACTGTGAAGTTGAGATGGCTTGGTTATCCAATCGTCAACTGGCGTATTGATGGAGTCGTGTTGTGTCCCATAGATACCTGACTAATTTATGCTAGACGGCTTGGCACATGAACTACCTGAAATGGATTAGCTCGATAAGTCCAACATTGTGCCACAACGCCACAAGAGAGTCAGGGTGAGCCCTAATGAAACTTCAGGTACATATTGTGGCTTGTAGGCCACACATTATGTGGGAGTCTTAACAAAAAATATTACCACGACGACGGACGGCACCCAATCCAGAAGCCTACGACTAACCGACAACTTCATACATTACCACCATGCCTGACAGCAGATTGACCTACGTGAGTCGCCTGGAAAACAATACCCTCAAAATTCACACTAACGTTGTAATCTACAGCGAAGAAGGAATGGGTATGCGACCTCGCTCCAGCGTTGATATCAGCCAGCAATTGGATTGTTGTCTCAATGACATATTGGAAATGCTAAAGGAGCTCAGCTGACAGCCGGATGTGACGGGAAATAGGTACAACACCCGAAGCAACAAGGTCCGCATTGTGAAGACCCCCGGCGGAAAGCTCAGGTACTTGCACATCAAGAAGAAGGGTACTGCACCAAAGTGCGGCGACTGTGGGATAAAACTCCCAGGGGTGAGTGCAGTGCAAACCCTTTTATAGCAGCTTGGGCTAGGACAATGTAGAAACACCTAGAGAGAGGGGATGGTGGACTATGGGAGCTTCGGACTTTGGTTGGGGTCAGGATTCGAATCGAGCTTTTGACGGAGGGTGCTCTTATCGAAGAATTTGAGCGATTCTGATGGGTTCTTTTTTTTCGGTTAATCAGGTTCCAGCTCTTCGACCAAAGGAATACGCCAACGTCTCCAAGCCATCCAAAAATGTGTCCCGTGCCTACGGTGGATCCAGATGTGCCAACTGCGTTAAGGACAGGGTTGTACGAGCATTCTTGATTGAGGAGCAGAAGATTGTCAAGAAGGTATGGAGCTATAATCAACCTTCGAGAAGCACGTACTTACATGTCTGTCGAAATAGGTCCTCAAGGAAGCTCAAGCCCCAGCTGCCGCCCCCAAGAAGCGCTAAATCGTTTCCCTTCGTGTAAATTCTTATTTCCTGGGTTTTTCATACTGTTGGTGGTTCTAAATGGGTTACATCCACCTTCTTGAGCTAGTACGAATGGGCCATATATCTGAGGGACGGCAGTTGTCAGTTTGGTTTTCTTTAGCATTTGGGAGGTGTAAAGGAGGGCCAGAAAAATCACACAGCAGGACCCAGCTCTGGCAGTCTAGTCTGGATGCAACCTTAGCCATTGGGGCCACAGTTAGGAGTTTTATCATGGTTTCCAGCGTGTATCGATACGAATCTGCACCAGCGGTTTTCATACATCGAGGCCTGTTCCCTTAATCTCATTGTCCCATTTGACAGCTCGTCACCAAAAACACACAATTATATGTAATCTTTTCTACACCGCTCACATCTTCTAAAGTAGTCTCGTGCTCAGACCCTTGAAAGATCTCGCTTCACAATTTATGTACCTACATAAAGGCGCTAAGTAACGTAGATTCCACGACACGCTTCTCTTGCACACAACAACGGGAAGCTTTTGGCTTGGCACCTCCCCTTGTACCCACCATGCTCCACTCCTAACTTGTATCCAACATCTTCATCATGGCCCTCAACCCAGATCCCCACTGGTACCCCCTAGTGGTGACTGCACAGCTTCCCGAGCGTTCTCCACCATTACTCATCCAAAGGTCCTTCACCAACAACACATACTCCATATACCTTACAGACCTCACCTACATATGGGGTGAAGCCTTATCACGAAGAGAGATAGTCCAACGGGCACTTAACGAGGATACTTCCATAGACCCATCTGAAGATGCCAGTCAAATGCGGATACTGTTGGAAAAGCTCAAGGAGGCACTATCTCTGTGTAGTGGGAAGGATGATAACAATAGTATAGATGTTGACATACAAGCAGTTCCGTCCAAGTCATCTACATCTACGGGCACTGTGATGCAGCTTAAGGTTACGTATGCCCTTCCGAAGCCCTTGGAACCTCTACTTTGGACGTTCAAGCTGCAGCCTTTACCTCAAGCTTGGCTTACGAAGACGTTACTCCTGCCGCTGATTAGCCTTACATCGCTGTATTCCACAGAGGTTCAGGCGCTGGTTCGAGTGATTAAGGACAAGGATATTGTTCTAGAGAAAATGCAAGATTCCCTTGAAGACTCTAAGATATCAGTCACAAACATCCTGGGCGGTGGTGCATCCCGGAGGAGAGGTCTTGAGAAGTTCGACGAAAAGAAATGGCGATCTGGAATATTGGAGAGCGAGGCCAGGGATATCTCACGACCTGAAAAGATAGTCAAAAGCTTTTTTAGGGTGGAGCGAGGCAGAAGTGCTTCAGACGAGGGGTTTGGTCAAGAATGGGAGGAGGTGGTGAGCAGGATTGAAGACAATGTACACAACACTGAGAACGAGAAAGATTGGTGGGATGAAATAGAAGCCGCGCCAAGGTCAAGGCAGAAGAAAAGGAGATCGAAGGGTTTCGAGTCTGATGGGAGTGTATCGGATCCACCAGTTAGAAAGGTGTCAAGCAAGAGTGACGCTTCAAGACGAACTCGTGAAACGTCCTCTAAAAACTCGTCCCTGATCGATGTTAGTAAGGCGGGAGTCAAGGGGAAGAAGATGCCTGGTCCTCACAGCAGCGATGAAGACGAGTTCCAGGTATGTCGGTGGATGTATTTGCAGCCCCACCGCATCATCCCTTGCGTTCATGGGTGCACTGCCAATTGCAATTTTAGAAAAAATGTACCTAGCAAGATGGTTTCTTTTACCAGTAGCACGCCTATTGTTCAATTCATTTTCTGAGACCAGAAATATTTAGGTGCAGAAAACCCCCCCACGAAGCAAATCAGCATCAAAGGTAAAATCGCCTCCACCTTCCTCGCCTCCACCGGCAAGAAAAGCTTCACTATCCAGAAGGGCGCAATCACCTGAAAGGGGGGTGAATGAAAGTACAGTGAGTTTGTATATTTTCAGAGCCATATTTCCTGTTTACTAACAAGCATGTAGACCGAAGAAGACGATGATCTCGACATATCCCCTCCGAAGAGTCCACCTCGAGCAAGGCGTGCCAAATCACCCACGCCAGCTCTGGCCAGCTCGCCTCCACCTTACCAACCCGCCAAATCCCCTACGCCTCCTTCACCTTTGCCACCACTGAGGGAACTTTCCTTCTCCACAGGGTGCAGGACCATTTCTCGGAAACCGTCGAAACCTCTAAGTGACTCCTCCACACCTAGTCCCAGCCCCCCTCCTCCTCAGGCCCACCCTAGGGCAAAGATTGGGGGAAGGATTGGAACTGTTGGTGGAAAAAAAGCCGTTGGCAGAGAGTCACCGCAGCCACGATCTCCTTGTCCAGAGATACCCAGAGACGCCGATAGGGACGAGGAGAAAACCAGTGATGAGGAGCAAAAAAGCCCGGTAGGCTACCTATGATCAGTAGTCCTCAAATAGATGCTAATTTGTTTAACCTCATCTCAAAAGGTCAAGAGTAGCGCGCCTCTAGGGAAGATTGGTGGCAGAATTGGGGGGAAGATTAGTGGAAAGATAGCTGGTATTATTGGAGGAAAGAAAACAGCCGTAAGCAGTGATGAGGACACGAAAGATTGCGAGGCTGCGAGAATGGTATCACTCCCATTGATTGCATATGATACGGTACCTGTGCTAATAGCTTCAGGTTGACCTTCCTGCGCGCGGGGTAACACCACAAACATCACGAGAAAACCCCAGAGCAGATGCCAACAGGGAGGTTCCTCCAAAGCAGGAACCACCCCATGACCCCATGGTTGAGGAGGCTGCTGATAGGAAACGGAGACAGCTGCAACAGGAGTTGGAAGCGAAGCAAAAGGTCCCTGCCAAGAAGAAGCGGAAGTTCTAATATGCTCTGGCTTTAAAGTATAGACGCTTGTAATATCATCTAGCGCGAAGCATCACTACATGCCCATGCTGATGGGATTATATATTATTCAAGTTTCGGCATTAGGGCTTTGTGGTTTTGGTGGGCTTGTATCATCTCGTACACAAATATCATCTAGGCATGACTGTATCTAAATACATATTCTGACATAAGTTCATGTCATTACCAACAAAGTGCAATCCTTGGCCATGGCATGTCCAGTTGGCATTCCTGATCATAATATCGTCTCACAGTGGACGAAATAGACTGGTTAGTTCACTGTTTCTACCATTTTCCCTTCAATATGATGCTGATTATAACATTGCTTGGAATAGTATAATCTGGTCAAAGCTCCTGTTTCTGGGAGGGTACCAGCCAAATGCTTGGGAGTAGGTAGGTAGTCTTGAAGCACACAGACTAGTTAGAAGGCTGCAGCCTCTCGCTATCCCGCCACCGGCTCAGATATCTGGATTTGTCCCAGAGATGCCCCACGATGTAGCATTCTTGGGGCACGCCAACCAGTGGCTCTATAGCCTGCAGTCACCCATAAAACTAGGCCATAGTCCATTGTATGTTATGTTACCACTAAAAGTTTTTGAAGTTCTGCTCACAATAGGTACATACCTCAATTTCTCTACCTCAATTGAAGGCCTGCTTCTTTGCCATACCACGTCATGATTGATGTTGAACTGTCCACAAGAACAATTAACTGCACTGTATCACAGGGGGGCCCCCCCCCCCCCCCCCATACCTCATGCATCATACAAATCGGGAGTGGCTTTACCATGAAAAGATCGCAATGCTACATGTTTTGAGCATGTTTTTTTTTTAGTAGGCTTGGTAGTAAGACATGATTGCTCTTGCGTATATACATACCTAGCATTGTTCCCTTGTTTAAGTTGAGAACAAGGTGTGGTTCTTTTAATGCATGAGTTGGGTATTATGATACTGACTCAAGTACCGCATCCACTGAGAATGAAGACTCCATGTCGCTTTTAAGACATAGGCCAAGCTCACGTTAAAGCCACTTTTTGGGGGGCCTTGCATGAGACTATGCATATGTAATTAACTTTCCTGTGTGAGCTCGGCCTATGTCTTAAAAAGCGACATGGAGTCTTCTTTCCCAGTGGGTGCGGTATGAACAGTGGGGGGCTAATGACATAACGGGATAGGTACTGTACATACCGCACCGGCCCGTCCCGTACACTTTTTACACAATTTATGGCTTAACCGCGATCGTCATACAGGCGTGTTTCAGAGTACCAATTCAGCCCAACCCAGTCACGAAATTCACAGACCACGAGCCCCACACGTGGGGAGAACCAAATCCCCGCAGCAGGGTTGAGAGGTGCTTTTTCCGAGGATGATCTCTACACACACAAATCATGAGTGGGTTTCCCAGAAGTATATCTTCGATCCAGGCACCCCAGCTGCATGTGGGGAGTTTCTGCAGGTTGAACGCAGGTAGCAGGATTAGGTATGTAGGTACTCTACATACCTACATGTACTCAAGTATCAGCAACACATACATGAGGATGCATAAGCAGAATTCTACCAGCAGACCCTAACAATGTAGCCGAATGAGGCCAGAGGCTGTTTCTGCTTTGTCTAAGCGGGGAAGGGGGGGGGGTGGCAAACGAGACAATCCATGGTTCAAAGTAGGTACTGAGACCCATCTTTTTGGCTGTACATGTTCTGTTCAATGCGTCATACCCTCCTTGCTTTTTTACATACCTGAACCTTATTTTCTTAGTTATCAAACTGGATCATGGCCTGATCTAGAATGTTTCATGTGCATATTTGCATAAAACCTGAAGCTGAATTGATTGGGGTGCATCCCATTGAAGGTCAGGTGGCACTCCCTATTGGAGGGGTGGGGGAATAAGGCTAGATGGTTCCAATATCTGTTTAACAGATGCCGGAAAGGCCCACCCATGCAGGGCTGCATTAAACATGGTTTACCAACGCCATCAGTCCCAAACGAAGAAGATGTACCGCCTACCTAGTCTGGCTGCCCCGCCTACCTACCCTCTAACTAATCCCCTGCAGATTTTCCCCTCTCGTTTGCTTTTCGGGAGACCGTCGTCTTTAGCTCAGGCCCGTGGTAGCGCCCTGCACGCAGCCTTCGTATGTCTGAGTACATAAGAATATCTGTGCTGCTACTTGAGCATGCTTCTCTGTGCAATTACGTCTATGCTCAAAGAGGTAGTCTGGATGGGGGCTCTCTGGGACGAAGGCGACATATTTCATGCTCCCTACCCTGCCATGCGCGCTCAGCACTGCACTTGTAGTACAGTGCAAGTACAGCCCAAGATACACGAGGTACAAGATAGTGCCAGGAACTTCACCCATCAGCAATCGCAATGAGGGATATGATACACGGTACTCTGACGGCACTGGTAAATAGAAGGCACACCTGACCTGGTGTATGTAGAATGATACGATGGAAGTGTGCAAGGTCAGACACCCAACAGGCAAGGAATATCTTACAGCCAAGAGTATTCATATTGATAGCTATAGCCCGTGATGGTGTCCTAAAAAATGCGGTGATGAACATAAACCATCTGTCCGAACAAACTAAAACCAAATGACTCGCCCAATGACACAAAACTCGTCAAAATGTCTACTTAAGTATGTATAGTTCAGAAGGTCGGGCATGATAGAATTGAACAGTGGCTCAGCTCAGGCCAGCCGAACATGCAACCTTTCCCTCCTATTGCCCATACTAGAAGTATGTACCGAAGTTGAACTAGATATAGACATCGCGGGCAGGGGCGCCAGAGTGTCCAAGGTCCGGCAGTCTAGTCTCTTATCCGGCCCTGGTGTGGGAGGAATGTAGTGACAAGGCTTAACGGCGTCCTTCGGGCCAATTGGAAATGCGCAGTGGCCGCTAACGCCCCCTCCCGCACAAGAGCGCTAGAACGAAAACAGGAATCAACAACTTTTCTGCACACCCATACTATTACAAAGAACCAGAATTGAGCATACTGTCAGATCCAATCTGTAATAGGGGTCGCCACGCCAAAAAACTCCATACAATCGAATTTTATCGATACCAGAAAGCAGGAACACAAAGGGGATGTTGGAGACATGAAAAGTCCATCAGGTTAAGAAAAGCTCTGTTAGGGTGAGCCCAGGGTAATCGAAGCCATACTAAAACGCTACTCTGGCTCTCCATCGTAGTGGGCATTGTGTTGGCCATTGAGGTGGGCTGGAGTATCCGTTTGAGAGCACAGGCTGGAGGGCCTGGCTTCTTTGGAGGAGAGCAAATTCCTCGTTAAATATCGAGTTGATATTCTCGTCGTAGCTAGTCGGTTCCGAGGAATAACTATCACCGTAGTAGTGGTTTACAGGCTGCAGATCCCATATGGAAGTATACAGAGCGGGATGGATAGTAGGGTCGAAGCTCTGGTTACTGTCAAAATCCAATTGCGGGCTAGGCTCATGTGGTAGTGGAGGATCCTCGATAATAGCGGCACCATGTGACCGCATATCGGATAGTGGATCATTTTCCTTCACCTGTACACATGTGTGCACAGTGGTTTCAGATTCAGGTGATGGGGCACTGCTTAGAGAAGTCTTCACTGCGGGGGGATCTCCAGTTCTGCTTGGCTTTTTCGGACTCTGCTTGGATGCAGCTGCAATCCTCGCCTTCTTCCGGCGATGGGACACTGGGATTTCCTCTTTCTGGTCAAAACTGGTGTCTGGGGGCTTCCTTCGACTAGAAGTGGAATTCTTTCGAAACCGGGTGGTAGACTTGACTCCTTCTTCCTCTGCCTCACGGCTTAGGACCCAGTAGTAACCTCGCTGTTTGGATCCATCAGGTGCAAGGGGACGTTCCACCTTTCTAAACGCCTGTTGAAACCTAGTTAGTATAGCCCAGTAACCTGAGCAAAGTAGGGGAGGATGACAAACTCCATTCATAGAAAGGTTATGGCGAATGCTGTTCTGCCATCCCTTGCCTCGCATCTTCGAAAAACGTGGAATGTTTTCTCGAAAGTATTGATAGATTTCCCCTAATATCATTGTTCTCGAATGAACACTCATAAGAGCCTTGTATATGAGTTGAGCATAGGGTATCTCTTCATCCTCGACGTCGATCTCGTCAGCAGTTTTGCCTGCATGGACATTGCTACCCTTTCGAAAGCCTTTGCCAGGGCTGCAGTGGTTGGGCATCTCGAACTGCACAAGGGAGTCAGTACTACAGTTGTGAGGCCTATATGAAATATCTTTTAGGCACCGGGCGTCTGCCTCGACACAGTTCGAAGGCGTAGATTGCGAAGCCCAACCAAGACATGCTGCTGAATCCTCTGTCGACTCGTACTTGATCAAGATGTCAGAAGAGGTAGAAGGAGGTGCTGTGCCTTCGCCTTGGTCGGGATCTTTGTTTCGAGGCCGAGAACAAGTCATGTAGGCAGGAGTGCTGCCCCCACAGGGCGTCTGGTAGTGTGCAGATAGCGCGGGCTCTGACCTGGGGGATTCAGAGTAGGTTAAGTCTGGTTCATTCGTCTCATGGCTTGGATGGTTGGGCGTAGCGTGGTCCGGAGACTGGACATACCCATCTTCATATGGAAGCATTGGACTGATATTGCTCATGCGGATCAAGGTGTAATCATCCCATTGATCACCTCCATAAAGTATGGAGTTGGTCTCAGAGTACATGAACTGTGCACTACTTCCCTCTGGTGGTGGAGATGAATCATGAGTCGGGTACACCATCAGATTCATGGGGCTGACTGTAGGAGAGTCGTTGGAATCGTATTGACTCAGCATTAGGTATGACCTCTTGACAACCGTTCGTTTCAACTGCAGGCAATTGAAGTCTGGTAGAAAGAAAGCCTTTGTGTGGTGTAGAGGAGAAGAGGAGAAAAAAGGTCAGGCTTTTGGGTACTCCTAGTTGGCTTTGGGGTGTGACTGCAAGTGGGTAGGGTGACGGCCAAGTGTGTGCCAGATGTTCAGTGAGGATACAGAAGACGGGTGGGCTACACCTTTTGAAGGGACCATTCTATGGCCCTCGGGTTCTCTCTGCCACGTCCCGAAGCCGGTCGGCCCTACCAGATGATAGGACGGTAAGACAACACGAGACCCTAGATCCTGCTGGTAGCAAATTTTATACATGTACACCGATAGGCAAACTTGAAGGCAACCAGACTAAGGTCTACCTATCACTCGAGATGAACTGAAGGGCAACTGCTGTTCTCTGGTTTACTTTTTTTTAATGATAAGCGTGCGGGCAGCGCTGGGCAGAATTCACATCCACGGTCTCGACGTTGTATTCTCAGGCACTACCTAATTCAGTAGTACTAACTTGAAGTAGCTAGTACCGAATGCTAGTACCTGCGGTAGATGCAGCCGAAGCCACCAATTCTGCATCATCTAAACCTCCCAGTCAGGGTTTCTCACTTGACACCAATCAATGCATGCCCAGAAATGTAAAATATTAACAATCTATAATGTACTCTTCGCAAACCACCCAACTCGGCGTCACACCATTGCAGGCAGTCTGGCTGCAGTCTGCTTAACATACTTCCATGAAGAAGAATCAAATAAGAATGACCCCATGCTACATGGTGGGGAAAAACTTGGTTTTTTACTGGATGTCAGCTTGAGATCCACGCCTGAACTTAGTCAATTGCCACAGCTGATGAGGATGTCTTGCGATAAAGATAACGTTCACTGCGGTCGACCGACTACACTGCAGTAGTTTCTGATATGTATGTACATATCATATATTGCCATATAACTACATATATCATATATCTTACTCTAGTTGCCAAGCGGTGCATGTGCATCAACATAAGTCTAGTACCAAGATTTGGGGTGGATGTGAAACAGTGTCAGATAGTTCAAGGAGTGGCTTCCAGCCCGATGAACTGGATCACTTAGTTGTATGTCAGGGGTGGAATTATTCGGGAGCCGGGTGGCGGCGAACCGCTTGCTGCAGGAATGAAGGACAACCAGGGTACAGTACCTATGTGTGGAATGTGACCCCAGTTATCCCTCAGCCAGGCTCAATTTCACACAAGCAAGTAAAGTATGTATGCGCTTGATTTTACAGTACCATAGGTATCATAACTCCGTTTCTATAGCATGAATTGCAGGTGATCTTGCCAGACTGGGGTCCAAGCATATTGTGTGTCTCTAACACAGAGTATCAAGGTGGGTCTGCTGCAGATGCCGAGGGAATAAGTACTTATAGAGGGTACTACATTGTGAACCTCACCATCTACTAGTAATCCTCCCAAGAAAGAAGCCAATTGTAGCAATAGTTCTTACGGTCAGTAACAACACGTACACGTCTATAGAGACCCTGTGCCTTCGCTGAGTACCTGTGTTTCCCCCAATGTCGGAGTCAGTAGCAGTCGAGCATGGCGGCGGAGCATAAGAATGTATGTGCTACCATTCCCATATTTGCACTTTTGAGAGCATTCTGATGCTGGAAGTTTGTGCATTAGGGCACACCACAGCATGCATTACCTATACTCGTGAGCATGTACCAGTTCTGAAACTTGTGGCTTCTGTGGCACTCGGGAGCACCCAACTGCATTATCGTGGATTTACAGCCTGAGCTTTAACAAATTGGTATCCACCAGGCTGTAGTTGGTATAATACGCACTGGAAGCTGCACGTCTATCCCATATTAGTGATCTGATTAACTCAAACACGAGCGCAGACGCGTGGAGACAAAATTTTGGCTGTCTCAGCTATAAAATCTGAAATTCTATGGAGAGGGAAAAGAAAAATGTGTCATCGGAAATGATCTTGGATTCAGCCGCCATGAAGAATCTCGTACCCAAAAGTGATATGAAATGTACGAGCAGCTGCTATCGCAACCCGAAGTTTGCGGCCGCGTTCTCCCCACACACCTTTGCAGTTGAACCACATCATTTTCGGTAGTAAATCTGTCCAAAAGGTCAGCCTTCGTACCCACTCCAAGCCATTGAAAAGTGCTACCAACCTTTTTGAGTTGAAAGTGCAATTGTAGAATCCCCTGTCAGTTTGCTTTCGTTAGCAATTGATTCCCCCAATATTCATAAACCAAACTGCAGGAAACATGATATATGGGTCAAAAAAGAAAGGAGAGTTTAGGTAGATATCACCCAATAGAACACGACAATCAGATTCCGCAATATGGCGATCCAACTAGCCAAAGAGATTGGAAGAATCAGCTAGATTCCTTACCTTGTCAAATGAGCTCTTGAATCCCCTTTCCCTTTTTGCAGAATAATCCCACTCCTTATCAACAATCCGAAATGCCAGATCTTCATATGGAGGGCCTGCTATAAAACGAATCAAGCAGGTATCGTCTTCCCCGGCTGGAGCAAAAGATTGTCCTCTTTTTCTACCCCCTTCCCTTTCGATTCTGTAGGTTGGGGCTTTTGTTTTATCAATGAGATCAGGATAGAATATATTGAACTTGTAACCTTGAACAACCTTAGGTGGGGGGTTATCATGGTCATAATGTGTTTGGTTGTACTTGTTCCACTCATATCCCATCTGAACCCGATTGAAATACCGAGGCTTGCGTGGACGGTATTTGTCTGCCCATGCAGGTTTTGTAGAGTTGGACACCTCTTCTTCACCAGTAAAGATCTCTTCATTTTCCCCAACACCTCGCGCGACTTCCCTCTCGTATAGAGCCTTCGTGGCTTGGGAAAAATCATCATTAAACACAGCAGCAAAGCGTGATGCGCTCGAGGTAGCATCATTCTTCGGTTTTGCCTGCCATCTCTTCCGCGATGGCTGCTTCTCTGTTGCCTTTTGTTTCATAGGCACGTATCCAAGCTTGAGAATCTTACGACGCTCTGTGGTCTGCATTGCAGTTAGCCATGTTCCACATGATTGCCAATGACGATAGCCTGCTAGTGTTTACTGTAGAGGAAATGCGAGTAAAGTGACTGTAGTGAAGGGGAAGCCAGCAATGTGACTGTGCTCTCCATTGGGCAGGCCAGGGTGAGGGCTTGTATATAATATGAAACATAACTTACAACTTTTCGCAGGAAGCCTTTCTCATCCATATTTTCTAATGGACGATCCTCGAACCTGATTTTGAGCAAAGGCTCAGGGTCCATCTCGCGGCTGTATGTAATCGATTCGCGTACACGAAGAGCTTTCACACTCGCTTCGTTCGACCCCTCTTCCACTACGGGGATTGGCCCCGCACCTAAGACCGCTTCCAGTTTCCTTTTGACAGTCTCTGCGTCTTCTCGTTGTTGCTTATGAAGAATCTCCAGCCTACTTTTGATAACGCTTGCATATACTTGCTTTAGACTTGCTTTTGCCATCCAAACTCTCAAACTACGCAAGAGTTGGTTCCAGTAGTCAACATCAATCGGTTCATTCGACGCCAGCTTCACTGCAATTTGCTTTTCGAGGGTAACAAGGTCTCCAAGAGATTTCGTGCTAAGTATACGGTCAATATCAGCAGCGACGGAGTTCACAACTCGGCCCTCTGGCGCTGACGCATTCTTCGAACGCTCTCGTCTATCTCGGCATATAACCTTCATAGTCTAAATACTATATTGTCAGCATCTGTTGAAATAATATTGACAGTCGACATAACCCACATTCCAGAACTCCTGGTTGCTTTTATTCTTCTCCAGTCCTATGTATGTATCAATGTCCTTCTCTAATTCATCCAGCTCCCCTTCATCAAGCCCCTCTAGTAATCCTTCTGGGTCTACCACATCCAAGTCCTCATCGGCGATTTCATCGTCAAGTGGATTCCTTTCTGGGTCAATAACCCTCAAGTTTACTGCTAGCCAATCAATTGGTTTTGCTCTTCCTTCCTTCACCCGTATTTCCGCTTTCCTTTTCGCTTGCTTAAGCACAAAGTGATCCTCTTGTGCCACCCATTCCCGCATCTGCTCAGACTCCTGGAGTGCGTTGATACGAGTTTGCTCCCGAACAAATCGTTCTTGTTTTCGTCTTTCAGATGTTTCTGGATCCTCATCACGATCGGAAGGATGCGGTCGACGTGGAGGGGATCGAGCGCGGCGGTCGCGACGCCATGGAGGTGGTGATCTAGACCGCGACCGTGACCTTTTGTTGCCTCGACCGTGTGGAAGTTCCCTTGAATTCATCGTTGTACGAAGTTCTCGAATTGTGATTGTAGGTTGCCACCCTGACGGGCGCAGAAGTACAATGCTCTAGACGCGCGCCAAGATTCAGATATCAATGCATTAATTCTCGCGCTACACCTAGTCGTGTGCTACTTGTCCCTAATACATCTGCCTTCTCAACTCTCGATCAAGATCCTCCATGCTTGTCGCTCCATCAATGCTGATCCACATTGGCAACGATCGTTAACAGATGCTAGCAATAGCAATATATATAGAACCTGGGAGACAAACGCTTCGACATTCTCGTTAAACACAGAGTATGCACTCTTCTCTCCCTCCTTTCTTGTTCCCGTATTAACATACATCATCCAAAGGATCCCTATGCTCCACAAATTGTCAACATGAGGGTACTCGTTTTCAAAAGCACACAATGAAGAAGGAAGCGCAACCCATACCAATACATAACATCATCTGCCCATACCCGAACCCTGCGGAAATTGCCTGTATCAAGAGGTACATGTGAAATTGCCGGGAGGTAAGTAGTTTTTGCCAGGCCTCACGGAGCAAGAGGCCTGGAGATCTGTCCCTGATCTCTTGTTTGTATTCATCAAGCCGGAGATCTGCTTTCTTTATGTGGAACGGCTTTTTGGGCTTCTTGTTTTCGGCCGACTTGGACTTGCTCGGGTTCATATTCATGTTGTATTGAGCCCGAAACCGAAAGGTGCAAATTAGTTGTTTTTGGGGCTGTTATGAACCACGTGATTAAATATCAAATGAAATATGACTAAGCTAAGCGACATAATCACATGACCAACTAACCCAACAACCAAGCATGGGTCGTAGCTCCCAATTGATTTTGACAGGGGAAGGGCGGGAGGCGATATATAGGCGAAAATACGGCTTTTACCAGGGCACTGTTGTTGTAATTTAGTTCGGTTAGCTAACAGTAGGTACGGTGGAGAGGACTCGCTCCATAGACATATAGACTGGGAAAAAAAAATAAACAAATGGGGGCTTGCTTCGCGGAGATAAATGAGGGTGAAGTTAAAACCATCATGGATTGTACTCAAAGGTACCTTGCAAGGGCAGTGGCTTATGCTGGAATGCTTTGAAAAGCCTGCATATACCTAGTACTCTGGGGGGCACCGAAAAGAACACAATCATCCACCTAAAATACTACTTTACCCAGTGGTCATAAAACAACCTATGCGATAGGTATCATGATGCCAAGCCCGTTGCGCAAAGTCGTGTAAGTGGGGGACTTGCACCGAGGGCCTGGTTTACGATTCAGTTACCGTATATCTCTGTAAGTAACAGATGGGATAGCGTGTTTTATATACTCGGTTAGGAGCTGCAAACCCATATCCATGATTTTAGCTACCACACAAAAATAAATCGGTCTGGGCACGAGAACATATCCATGGAACCAGCGGGCGTCAGACTATAGGGTTCATATAACAGACACAATCTGATCAATTTACGGAATATAGGTAAGGTTGCAGAAATACACATGCCCATATGCAAACAGACTAACCTGGAGGCGTCACGGATACAGACATAATTATTTTTGTCTCCCTCTGCTGTTATATGCAGTATGATACTTCCAGAAGCTTCCCTATACGCTGTCATTACAGATGCAGGTACCGAATCAGAGTCACGTTTGGCATGCTCTGGGAATCCTAAGGGGAAGGGTATTATGCAAAATTGAGACAGCTGCAGCATATTCAGGGTAACTGACCCTCTGACCATTTTTTTTTTTAAATACTATTCCCAGTGCTATCCTTCAACGTCAGAAAGACTAACGCTCCATAAACCTCATGCACCCCAGCCAGCAACCAGTAAAAATAACATCTGGAATCCAGAAAAAGAACGGTAACTTCTCACATTGTGTCCAGCAGATTCTGATGGCCATTGAGTATTGGTTTTGGTGGTCATTTGTGTCACGCCGCCCCCGTGCTTTCTCCTCCCTTTAATTCTCCTCTTCCACCTCTTCAAATAGTCGCCGTTTCCCCCCAACACTGCCACTCCTTGGTAACAACTCCTTTCACCTCTCACCAGTCACCCCACCAGTCCCCAGACTCTTCCTGACATCAACCCCACCACCTTGAGTTTGACTTGGTGTCTTAATGGTTTTTCCATTCACATTTACCTTGAAGCACACTGGACATTCAGGATCCTTGATATAGCTTCCTAGTTACAGCAAAAACTCTCTTCCCGGAGATATGCAGTTTGACCACGTACCCGGGATGATATAGCTCTTACTACCACCCGGGTCGTCCAAGGACACAGGAGGGCGCAGGTTTCTGCAGGGCAAATGTGCAAGAGGGTCTGAAGGAACTTCTGTGACTCAAAGATATCAATTCATCGTCATGTAGTGCACTTGAAGTCTTGCCTCCCAAGTATCAATAGACTCGATGGAGATATTGTACACCCGTGGGGAGGAGTTGGGTTTCTCGGTAGTGAGGTAGATGACGAGAAACCGGGTTGTGACAGGGACGGGGACGGGAGATGGTTGGGCCGTGCACTGCCGGCTGCGGGACAGGAGGAGAGAGGATTTTGCTTTGAGTCATGCTAGTCGATATCATTGAAGGGTTGGGTTTGTCCGAAGGGTGGTGCAATGGAGGCCCTTCGGCAAGAGATAGAATACACTCTTTCATATAAGCTGGTGGCACTTGATTGGTGACACAGAAGTACAGTAAATCGATATAATGCTGTACTGATTCCAAATACTTAGTACTGCAGTACACAGAGCCTGGAGAACAGGACTTACCTTCATAGCCACACCCAGGAGGAAAAAAATGACATTCGTAAAAACATATCATCTTTGCTGTATCCCTACAGTAAGGGGTGGATGTTATTTTATTTAAGATGCATCCAACCTAGTATCAGGTGCTGACTCTGGCCTTCAGCAAATATGGGCAATTTCAAGCTTTAGTTTTCACTCGCTACCAAATCAGGCTACCCCGGTTCTACCCTCTTGATATTCTTGAAAGGTAATCACATTTCATTTACAGTCCGGTAAGGAGGGTGGTTTTTGATTTCATTGTCTGTACATCGAGAGATGGGGAGGAAGAGCCCTCAAGCTGGAAGTGTCGAACAACACGCCCAGTGAAAGCATAGGTGTTGCATATATAATCACCAAACAGAACCCCAAGCTCCTTCCAGCCTGTAGGGTAAATGATGCTGTCACTCTTCTTGAACAGAACACGCAATTGATTCAGGCCGCATCTACCGACCAAATGCGGCCATCAATAAAGCTGCTGCTACTTGAGTCCCAGGCCGTTCGGTAGCCAACAAATTGTACTGTGCGGCCGCGTGCTGTGTATCCATAATATCTAAATTTATCCCCATTCCCTGAATCCGCTTACGGTTATTCGGATGTAAAAGAAGGGTTCGGTGACCAGTGCCTAAGATCAACAAGTCTAGCCCCATGCCCCGTTAGCAACACAGCCCCCCCCCCTTTTCTCCTAGGCGAAAAAACGTACCCGGTTTCGGATATACTACATCGAGCACCCCCCAAACTTCATCGTTTAGTTCAAGCACCCCGGCCCTTTTTGCCCGAGCAGTTGCTTCTTCCAACTCTCCTGTCACTCCATCACCTGTGCCTGGTAACAAAGCTTTCCATCTGAATACATCATTATTCAGCAGGAAGACACTATCCCCATGTATTTCTTGGCCGTTATTCAACAAGAATCCATCATCGAAGACGGAGTCAACTGCTGAAGCCGGGATAGGGAGACCCGAGAGGACATCCAGCTCCGAGAAGACTTCCCGAGGATCATTACCACCTTCTGAAGGGAGATTTGCAGTGGGGCGCGGGCTGGGTGCAGAAGTGGGTGTTGCAGAGGGTATTTTAATATTACTCTGTGAAATGGTTCTGGCGAAAGGCCGAGCGGGGAGAACAGGCACAATTGGTCGCCGAACCGTCAGTCCTGTTCCCTGAATTGCGGGATTTCGACATATCCTGAAAATGCTGTGGGAGCAGGAGACGAGTGCCGGCATCATCGTGTTAGCCAGATGGGTGTGTGAATTGTTGTTGTCAATTGAAATCGCATCTCAATACGGAGTACTTACAGTAGTATATTCTGGTTGACTAATCTCAATGCTCGGTTGGAAAGTCACTGGGGTAGGACTAGGCAATTTAATTGCATAATTGACTACCATACATCACCCATAGCTTTGGAATAACCTCATGGTGTCCCATTCTTGTTTCATTCCCATGGCCAACAAGACTTACCGTAGAATCAAATTTAGAACTCCACACCGTCAACAGACCCTGTTTGAGGGTCGTGCAACCAGGGTATAAAAAGTGGATACGGAGTATATCTGCCTGAATAAGGTTTTAGTGTTAGGCTTTCGGGGGAAAGGCGTATCGACTCAAAAAAAGAAAAAAAAGAAGTGTTAGGCTCCCTCGTACTGATTACTGTACGATCAAAAATACTGCACTGAACTGTTTTGAGAAACTGTCCTCAGTTCAGGGTAATATGTACCATGATCATGCTTCTCTTCACTCTTACGTTAAAGCCACTTGGGGTGCATGCACACGATAGATACAATGCTGCGACAACTCTCATCAGCTCACTATGCCATAATAGATATCTCTGGATATTTATCCAACATCAGCGACATTGGAAATAATTAATTTCCTCCCTTACGTTTGTCTGGTTGGCACGACCCTCCTCTGTAGGAGCTCACTATGCCCCCGAGCTATTAGAGCTCACCATACCGATGTGAGCCTCCGCAAGCTGAGGGCTCTACCATCCCCAATTGAGCTACCCGAGCTCTATTACAGCCGAAACAAGCTCCATGAGCTCCGTGGCCCCCAATATGAGATGCATTTCCTCTGCAAGCTCGATGACCAACCTCTTGCACAGGCAAGCTGAGTTGGATATTTGGTTAGGCATGCATTGTATTTTTTCCTACTATATATCACGAGCTTTTTCCCACAGGGTTTTGCCGCACAGAGGTTTTTAATGGCAATGACATGCGGGGATACCCCCATTTTGGGGCTTACAGATCTACGGATCTATCTACCAGTATATGTAATGCACCTCATGTTTGAGATCGTGGGATCCTAGGAAAGGCACCCGGTTTGACATTTGAGTTTTGGCAAGACCCCACTGTGTTTGAGACTTCCTTCCGAACCACCCGACACTACCGGTATAGTTAGGGGCACCTACAGTGCGTGGGCAAAAGAATCCGCGAAATATATTGCAGGGGGGGTCGCGGATTCTTTTGC
>Ga0307514_10001628_pt1 | contig 26294 bp, 29 predicted proteins | sample 16_EM_MG_FD_203088 | JGI IMG/M metagenome (GOLD analysis project Ga0307514, IMG submission 203088) | Populus trichocarpa ectomycorrhiza microbial communities from riparian zone in the Pacific Northwest, United States - 16_EM | ecosystem: Host-associated > Plants > Roots > Unclassified | place... | reverse complement strand
CCCTTGCGCTCTCTGCCCCTACCCCTACAAATAAAGACAATAATCAATTTTCCCCCCCCCTGTCCCTCCTCCCAAGTACACCCATGAGGATGGCAACTCGCCCCAGGCCTCCATCCGACGGAAGCTTCTCTGGGGGGGATGGGGGAAGTGGTGGGGTAGGAAGCGTTACTCCCCCAACTCAGCTCATCACACCTAAACGCCCCCCTACCACTGCTGTTTTCTCCTCTATCCCCCATAGCGCGGGGAAGTCATTCGTCCCTAGCCCGGGTTTCTTCGGGACGTATGAAAAGAGGAGGAGGATTGCTGGCCTGGAGCCGTTGCCGAAGGTGGAGTTTGATGGGTTTGAAGGAGGGATCGCCAGGCCTCAAACATCTCCGACAAAAAGTGGAGTTGAGGTATCCCCAGAGGGGTTTCTTAAGATGGGTTGGGATACAGTACCCATTGTTCAATGCGATTGATTTGGTTTGAGGAAGATCTAATAAAGATATCTGGAGGAATGTATTCTGACCTGGATAGTGCAGGAACGGGTTCGGGAGATGATTACCTAGGAAATGTTTGGTTGAAAAATTATGGATAGGGCGGGGTAAAGCAAACTGGAGTTGGGTGTATGGTGCATTTTTCGCACTCGTAAGATTAGGGGCGGGCATCTTTTGCATTCTTATTCATACGATATTGGGGCATTTTTGGAGTATGATTATTGGGTCTATACAACGACCGAATGGATAAAAGCCTAATAGAGATACTTGTTTTTCGAACTGACAATCCTTCTGCTTTTATTCTTCTGGTGACTTATGTTAAGCAGAGATAGCTATAGCCATGCCGTCAAGGCATGTCCCGACCATTTGTTGGGTATTACTCGAACTACCGATATCATCGCATTGTGATATATTTCCCCCTCAATCTCTTCACACCTTCGGTACTACCTCCTTCTCCTCATCCTCATCCTCCCCATTCTCCACCAACTCCCCCACAACTGTATACTTCCCTGCAAAGAGCTCCTCCCACCCTCTTAAACTCCCCCTCTCCTCCTCATTCAAATCCTCCAGTGTATCAATCCTCCCCTTCTCATCACTCAACATCTCCGCATCAAAGCTCCCCTTCGCCAATCCCTTACTTGCGTCTCTTCCCGCAAAACTCTCATAAGGGCCCCCGGGACCGTAGAACCCTTTACCGGGGGTGACGTCATAGACTTTCTTGGACACGGCGAGGAAGACTTGTGGTTTGTCGGTGCCATTGTAGGGAAGGAGGGTAAGAGGAGTATATTTCCGGTAAACGATGGCTGTGGGGCGGGGGATCACTGGGGTGGTAGGGGGGCGGAAGCGGAGGTAGCCGATGTAGACGACGAGGGAGAAGAGGATGAGGTTGAGGGGAGTGAGGATTGGGACTCTAGGTATGAAGGTTAGTAGGTTGGTAGAACTGATCTCGAGTTGGAAGGTGGGAGACATACGCTTCGGGTGCTGGTAGTGGCGGCGGCGCGTGCGGCATTCTGTCAGCAGAGATAGAACTATGTATTCGAGTCAGTATCGATTTATATCACTGTATACCGGTATGGCTTTGTGAATTCGGCAATCTGTCCAATGTTTAATGTGACCCATGTAATGCCAAGACCCGCTCCAGCCAACACCCATGACGTACTGTACATACACAGCTACCTATTTCGTGAGTTTACATTTTAGCTACGGGTACGAGAACATGTTCCCGTTCCCAGACTTATTTAGCTTATCTCATATCTCATACTTAAAGACTCTTATTACCGCTGGCGTTATTCTTAACCAAGGGTAAAGAAAAGATAAGTACAGTATAAGATAAGCTAAATAAGTCTGGGAACGAGAACATAGTGACCTGGCATCAGGAAACCCGTAGTGGAAGCTGGATGTCAAATACTCAATAGCCATGCGTACGATACAAGAAACATGGAATACCAGACCTACATAATTAGTAGGTACAGCTGCAGCTGATGCAATGTCTGTCTCAGACATCGGTAGAGAATGAGAAGGTAGATAACAGTAGGCCTTTGCACCATTAGTATGGATACAATAGCTAATTCAGAATGTCTACCGGTATGAAGCGAGTACGCACAGGGCCCAAACCAAAGCGAGTGGCTCTATACCTTCGGAGCCTCAACTCCCTGAATATCAAACGCACAAGTGCACCAACGGAAGACCTATATTAGAGAGTTCAAGCTGAGAGTACTACCTATGCTACAGCAAGCTCGAGAGAATGAGTATGGAGAAACTATTCAAATAGGGATAACCTGGGTTGCTGGAGTTACTAAAAGAATGGTATGGAAGTAGACAGATGCTGGAGCACTTCATAGCTGGTTAGTTTGACAGGGTCTCTTATATACCTTGAAATATTAACAATAGGTATACCTGATGAAACGTTGGATTTTGCTGGCAGGTACCCGTGATTTGGGTTTGGAGCTTAAGGCTGGCCAGACTGCCTACATTAACATAGGTCTGATTAAAAACACAAAATAAGGGTCTGTGGTCTTAGCTGGCACACCGAAATAATTACCTGTATACCGTATGTGGCAGGTACCGATACAAAGAGTCTTGGCGCGAGAGCAGGGCTGTAGCGGCTAAAAGGCTAAAAAATTTTCTCACCTGCCTGAATCTAATGATTCTGCTAATATATACATAGCACAGTGGGGTCAACTCTGTCGGTTTGTTATGTTGTTTCACCTCTACACATCAACCTGACGTCTCACAAGCATCCAATCCGGGCCGATTTATACATGTTCTGTTTTGTGTCGTACCAGGGCTCTTTGAGGGCTTGTGCGACAGGCCACTCAAAGAAGCTAGTGATGGCGGCTTGGAGATGGCGTAACGTGGAGGGCTCCGGAGAATATCATGTTGCATGAGATGATAAAGGAGCATGAAAAGGTGCAGCAACTTGAGGTAGCCACAGTCGTGTCTTGGAGTGGTGGGTGACAAGGGACAGGGCAGCTCTTGTGCCTGGAGATGTCACCAGTGGTAGACTACAGAGTGAGAGCACGCTTATCCTTCGTCTGTTTGGTTAATTATTGGCTCCTTTCGGATACCTGCCATATCCATTTTGCCTCACAGGCCAACATATCACGTGGAGGAGAGGGTACCTACCTACCTACTTCCTACAGAGAGACATAACGCTAATTCTGTCATCTACAGGCATCCCACCTACCTACCTAGTCACCTCATTGCTGGATACAAAAGCAAACCAAAAAAAAGAACAAGAGTCAGTATATCATGTTTTGAGGCTTCACCATATTTCGAAACTGTATGTATAGAAACAGCTCCGTTTCCACAAGAATTTCTGCTATTCCTATGTACTGTATATACCACATTTTTTTGCCTATCACCCGCGATCTTCTTTGCATCTGGTGTTGCAGTTCAGTTTCTTTGATGAGCCAGATTCACTCGGAACGCGAAAATCAATTACCATTGCTGATTGTGGTCATATCTTGTCCTTGTACTTCCCATGGATTTGGATGGTTGGCTGCTTGCAAACATCGTGACTTTCCACAGTTTAGAAATACTGTACACCTCATTTTCTGACCTCATGTCTTTGCTTTTGATGGTACATCATTTGACAATTTACACCTCCAAAGATTTACAATCCGGTATAACGAGGAAATTTGAGTGGGAAAATCGGTAATAACAAGGGATCCGGTTAAAGGCGTTCCGGTATAGCAAGGTTTAATTTAACCGGAAAACATCACGGACGGGCTGCGGCGATTTTGGAACAACAGGGCAAAATTTCATTGGTTATACCGGACAAATAGTAAACCGGACCGGACGAGGAATCTCAAGAATAAAAGATTTATATACATAGAAAATTAATTAGCAGAACCGGACGGGGCATCCAAGGTAGAGGGAGTCGGAGCCCAGAAGTCCTGAAGTGATGCATGATCTGTTGATAATATTTAAGTCCTTCTTGTACCTGGCCAATGTATCAACCAAGTCTTGAATAGAGAGTTGGGTTGGACATCTTTTTCCCTGCATTAATCTACTTCTACCGCTCCAGACAGATCTCATATTTTTCTCTCAGAGAGAATGCTCGCTTAACCATCCTATAGTTGTATTATTAGTAACATCCTCCTACTGTCAAAGCATTATAGATCTTACTTATCGTGTGTGAGACTGACTTATCGGTAACTGCGATATCTTTTGTCCTTTGGTATGATACGGTATCCCTTGGGCGGGCGGGCAAGGATGGGAAATTGAAGACACTTTAGTACGTACAGATAGGTATCTAGCTGTAGTTGCACTGGTATAGTCGGCACTAACGCAAGTAAGGGATAGATCAATCACCGTTGGACTCAGATTGTTTTGCTGTTCTCTTACCCTCACATCAGGGTAACCATTGATACTCTCTAGTTATCTACATCAGAATCTTATTCTCTTCAATTCTCTCTCTTTAGAATCAATAAATATGTTCTCATTGTTGAAATATCCACAAAAATCTCATGGTTATGCTGTCCGCCATCTTGGTGCAAAGTTATACGCGGTATTAGCCGCAATGCTACTTAAGTACCGGTATACTAAAGTGTCTTCAATTTCCCATCCCTGCCCGCCCGCCCAAGAGATATATACTTGCGTTCTGGTTTATGAGGTGCTCTTGTTATCCCGCCCGCAAATTGGTTTACCGGACGCTAGTCTAAACTGGACGGGACTCTTGGGATTTATGCAGTCCGGTATACCGTAGCAAGGTTTAACTGTAGGGGTTGTCAGTCCAAGTTCGTAGCGTCTACGTAGATTTTAGCGCACGCCACATACTTAGCTTAATTGAGCGATTTCCTTTTTTTTGGACTGACAATACTAACGGGGAGATATATACCAGTTAGCTTGAAAATCGGGAGTCTGGGCGATCTGGGCAGTTACAAACTTCATGATGTTGATGCTGATTTGTCGGTGGGAAGGCAGCGCGTGCAGCCATCTGGTGGAAAGCGAAGGGCTGCATCATCCAATATTTCAGTAAATCTACATCCGGCAGGCCAAATAAGACTGGAAGTTGACCAATACCCACCATTTCCATCCATACGCGACCAACCCCGCTCTCCTCCTCCCGCCATTGTTCCCACATAGCGTCAAGATCAAAATCCTCATCATGCATGCCTAACCATCCTGTTTTCTGTTTCCCATTAAAGAAATAACAAACCACGCTCCGGTCGTCAGTGTCGATCGTTAGAGTACCACTAGTATAGCCTTCGATCAGAGCCTGAATGTTTTTGAAATTGCCGGGTTCCCGACCCTCTTCGAATCCAGCAAGCATTCGTCGGGGAACAAGGATCCTATTCGATACTTGTCCTGGTAGCGAGGCAAGGCCGGGAGGTACACTGTAGAGTGTCAGTCATGCTAATTTACGGAGCCAAAGGGTGGTAGATTGAAGTTACAGACACAGGTTCTGGGATACTTAGGATGTAATGCAAGGCTCTCGTTGCATTCGTAACATTATGGTTCCCTGCAATATGGGCCCTCAAGGCAGCGATAGCGATATACCCCTCTCGGTCTCTTACCAGTACCATTCACATGTCAGTGGTCACGTGTATATATTAGGGGGTGGCGATCGAGTCTCTTACGTTGGAAACCCTGGGAACTCTGCATCAGGCAGGTCAGAAGGTATGTTGGCCGACATTCGTGCGTTGTTGCTGGGGTTTAAGGACAATAGCTGCGTTCATGGTTGTCCTTTCAGGTGTCCTTTTACTCGAGGATGCTCCGGATATCTCGAAAAAAAGTCAAAAAGTGAACATTGGGAATCGGGTTAATCCTATGTAATCCGGGCAAATCCGGAGCGTATCTTGCGGCGTCCGCGTATTTTGAAAATTGGCTCCCAGGAGGAAAACTGCTAGCCCCGATGACACCAGGAGACACCAGGAGACACTGATGCTACGATGACCTACGATGCCCCACGATGACGCACCAATTTTTTTTGCTGATGGAGTAGGGGATTGCAGGGGATTGAGACGGAGGAGGAGGGAGGTTTCATGAGGTAAATTTGGGAGAGTTCATGATATTGTGCATTTTGTAGCAGTAGTTAGACCCTGCGTTTTCTGCCGTATTACTGACTCCTCCTTCAGCACTGGTTATAGATGCTAGGTAAAGGCCTCCTAGTGATCCTAAGCAAATTTTTTTTGGCAGGATATTCAGTGATAGATGGGGGGAGAGGGGTGATCAGGCAGGCCATACTGGGGGGGGGAATATTGGGTATTGGACTAAGTTTGGTGGGGTATGAGGTTGACCATATTGTAGAGCCCGTAGTTGTGTATTTGGTGAGGTTCATTGTTGCATATCTAGTTTCTGCCCGCTAGCCCATCTTGGCCCGCTAGTAAGTCAGCAAGGGTAGTAAGCAGCCGTACCTACCGGTTGCGTTCGGTTACAACCAGCAGTTTCAGGGGCTTGGCATAAGACTAGTACCAGTAATTTGCAGCTGCAGTACCGAGTATGTTCACGGAACTGAACTGCGTGCACCGCAATAATTTATCGCTACACCGCAAGGCAATACTTATCATGTTACTCCGTACTTACATAGTATCTTTCATGAGCCATATTGCAAGATTGATATTGGCGACTTACTTAACTGCATCCGCCAGGTTAAACTGTACCTACCGAGTATCCATCTGTATGGAGTTTTTTTTTTTTTTTGAGTCTAGAATGGAATGAGGCGAGTATAGGTACCCACCTACAGTTCATTATGTGCAGTATGACTGCAGTCTCGACCCAAGTTTTTTTTGGGGGGGGGCCTTTCCCCCGAAGGGAGCCTTAGGCTATGAGGCGGCGGTCTCGACCCAGTATCAACAGTGGATTATGCATAATGGGTTGATGTCTCACCAGCATACCTATCTACCGAGTCCTGGTCAAAAAGTGAAACCTCCACTATGGAATAAACCAAGATCCGGGCGTTTATGCCCCGAAACTTGTAAGCCAATGTTGGTATCACTCGAACCTGTATTACTCTCTTCCAAATCACGCCCACCACACACACATAATATGCTTCGCGGAAAATCATAGGTAGAGTAGCTGGAAAATATTGCGTTTTGCATTTGGTGGTCAGTCTTACGATGGGTCATCGCCTACGTAGACCCTATATACGTATACATCCTAAGGCCTTGGGGTTTCCCTTAAGTGAATAACAATTCACAAGCCTTTAGCTTAGGCTGGTTAGCAGTGGAGATCCGGCGTTGTGCAAGGGAAGACTAATAAAATGTTCATGGGTTGAAGTCCAGGCCTACCTATATCTGAAACTCCACTACTTCACTAAACTCCTCTTTTCAAATTAACATGAGCCAATCATATCTATTGCCCACACTTAAAGGCTTGACCCATCCTGTCTTCCTATAGACACAAACACTTACGCTTCACACATGTCTCCTTTTCCTGGCCTTGTCTGAAGGAAGTGCTTATCTGGGTGTAATATACATATCTGGTATTCTTGTTTGGGTTCACTGACGATTGATATAGTTTTGTCAGATTGAATATGAACGCTTGTTCTCGTTTCTCGTATATAGACGTACCTGGTAGATACTGTATCCTTGGCAGCCATTCTGGTGCCTGCTCACTATCCCAAGAAGTATGCTTGCTACCTATCTATGTTAATCACACCTCTGTTCTCGTTCCTAGCAGACGATCTTTAGCCCGACCAGCTCTCTCTCCTCGCTATATACTCGTAACCCCATTCTTGGACTGTCTCAGAGAATACAGTGGCACGGCTGCTGGCAGGACTAATATAATACACATATCAGTAAGTGTTTCCCCTCGGCCTTGCCTGCGCATTCCCTCCTTGATTCCTTGTGTGCATTGCGCGCAACCACGACACCCATAAGCCTTATTTGAAGTCCACGAGCCTACGTAACCTTCAAACACACCGCCTTGTATACATATATAGCTCATAGGCACACTGTCAGCAGTCGTCAATAAGGAGGGCAGGACGGCTGTTCAACCTCTTTTAGTCCCCACTTCTTGGAGCTTGTGCCCTCATCAAAAAATTAGATAATCGGCAGAACCGCAACTAACAGAATCATGGCGACCAGTCTCATTACAATGTTGAATCGGCTACCGATATATAACAGGCCCAAAGAACCGGCCATAGGGCTTGTGATAGGGAATCCAGTACTTATTGAGACAACGAATCCGAATCTGCCCACCATTCCAATACCACCCAAGTATGATCACTTTGGAAATCTCATTTCAATATCCACAGGTGCCCCGGTGACTACACCGCCACCTCTCATATCATCAAGGAACGTCATGTTTGGGGGGAATTCTGGAAAGCAATTGCCTCCTCTTCCACCGTGAGTCTGTCAGAACGTAAAAAGGAAAGGCCATCGTTCAACATGCGCTGTACTAATTTCTGCGTCAGCAGAGGTGTGGGTCCACAGTCAGCAGCTTCGGTTCGTGTTCCTGCACAAAATCAGTATGCACCATCACCATCTCCCTCTTTGAAAGGGACTATCCCCAGGAAACCAGCCCCAGGAGGGTCTGCGAGTACACCACAAACAGAAGCCCATCCAGCTAATAGATCGGTGTCTCGGGGATTCAACCCGTGGGGAGACCCGCAAAGGAACCTTGTGAGTGTGGACAATCATGGACCGCAAACAGGAGGCAGGGTTGCTCCTCCGGTGATGCCGCCCTCACCACCACACCACTATAATAATAGCATGCCAAAGTTGGTGAAACACCAGAGCATTGACGACTGGACCCACAAGAGAGAAAACGCACCAGCCCCGCCATCAAAAGCTCATGGGCCACCCCAACCACCACCACATAGGATTCCTCCTCGTACGACATCTATGGAGCCGCCCCAGTTGAACCTGAAATTGGACTTTGAACCACTTGAAGCGCTACGCCATGATGGATCCAGTGGACATGCAGGGTCTAGCTCTAGGATACCGATACCAAAGGACGCCCCGAATAACCTTGTCTCTAGGAGATATACACCAAATCCTACGGATGACGTTCTCAGATCGCTTTCAGAGTCGATAAGTGGTTTGCGGGCGAAGGAGCCGACCCCTCCCCTGGAACAGGCGAGGCCAAAGGATCACATAAGCGAGCTTGAAGAGCGGAGAGAAAAGCTTGTAGCTCGGCGAGTCGCCATACGGAGAGACATTTGGACGCTCGAACAGGCTCTAGACCCAACTGGCAGCAGTCCACTGAGCCAGACTCACCTCAAGAGAAGCGACATAAAAGAACTGATAACGAAGAAGAACGTGGAGGTAGATGAAGTGGAGAAAGAGATTTTTGACGTGGGGATGCTCATCCATAGGGCCTGGAGGAGAAGGTGTAGGAATGGCGAAGAAGGGTCAACACATCTGTGGATACACAACGTGGCGGCTCGAACCTCGACAGAATAAGAATACGACGCTTGATAGCTCCAGCGGTTTGTGCAAGGGGAAAGGGTTGGTATATTACGACAGGCGTTGCTATTAATGATGTTGACTGTAGGGTGGAAGTTCAGGTGGAGGTTCAAGCAGAGGTTTAATTGGTTCACTTGGGTTTCCCTGTTTGTTATTTAGCGAGTGAGTCTGGAGTTATTTCTGGAATTTTTTGCTGGTTTCAATTTTATTTTTCTGGTTCATGTACTGTTTAAAGTATTTGCTGACTCTGTTCGCTTGTTTTCTGTTACTAGAGTATATACCTGTACAGTTCATGGAACTATGTTGTTGCTTACTAGTTATCTATACCTTAGTACCTAAGTATTGCATCTACAAGCGTCTATATGAGTTTCACTGTGGTTACTGGGTACATATGCCGTGAAGATCTTGCGTGTAAAAAAAACAAGTCTTGATGTTGCCATTATTCAGGGTAAAGTACCAAATGCCAATTCCGCACTTTAGTACCTGCATTCCTATCTACTGTACAGTATCAACAACAACATCAGTTATACAATTTTGCCCCCACAAGCACCGATGGAATTCCGTTTTTTCACTTTCTTCGGAATCAAAGTATAGGGACTAGTATAAACACTACCATCATAATCATCGAGTTGGGCTGAGGGCCGTAATAGTTTATACCTTGGATTGGATTGGGTGGGATTGGGTGGGATTCGACTGGGTGGGATTGAATTGGAGAGGGTAGGGTTGGGAGAGACCCTCAAAACTGATTGGCCAAAGCCCGAATTACTTATGGCCTCTGATTAATGTGTTTGAGGTTGAGAAGGTAAGTTCAGGGTAACTCACGCCTAGGCCACTGTCTCTTTTTTTCCTCCTGCCTATCATACATAAGGCACTGTCATTCGATTATCCATCCCCACATAAACCTACCGAATCACCTCTGTTGAATGGAATCTGTCTACCAAGGCTGGCTGAGACTACTCAGATTTTACCACACCGCTGGAGTTGGAATTGGCATATCTAAGGGTATACTGTAGGGGCTATAGAGAAAGCACTTGGCTAGAGCAGGAAAGGAGTTCCTTTAGTTCTCTTTCGCCGACTTCCGACTCCACCTTTCAATTCCAAACTGCCCCATCGCCAAAATAAATAGGACGATAGTTAAGTAGCACCACCAGTCCTGCAATAGAACTTTGGAGCGGGCAGGGTTTGGTGCGCATCAGTTGTGGCCCCAGAGGCTCTTGCAGATATATAGATTCGCGGTCGCGGCTCTCCGGGTACGAAATGGCGAACCTCCAGATTTAAAAACCACATACACACAATGGAAAGCAAGAAGGCTTAGTTATGTTAATTAAAATAAATACCCCCAATTCCAACCCACACCACCTCACCAACGTCCATTATACTCTTCCTCCAGTCACCTGCAAAGTAATACCACTTACGAAGCTCAGCAGCGGGCTCGCAAGCGCTAGTATTGAGCCAGCCGCCTCACTCACCGTGCCGGCTCGCCGAAGGGCAACATTAGCAAACCTCTTCTCTGGATCTTCTGGCTTAGCACCTATGGGGATTCCCAATGGAATGGTCCTTGTTTTTCCATCGGGGAGATTTACAGTGTGGACGTTGTCTATTGTTTTTGGTGCAGTCAGACGGGTTAGAATGGTGCCGAATGCTACACAGTTGCATCGGACGCCGAATTTGGGGCCCCATTCCTAAATAGTAGGCAGGAGGTTAGTCGGGGTCGGTGCTCCGAAACTATGGGACAGACGGAACGAGCTACATACCCTCGCAATAGTCTTAGTAAGACCCTCGACACCTGCTTTCGCCGTGGCATAGTTCGCCTGTCCTGCATTGCCGAATACACCACTAGTACTCCCCACATTCACGATACATCTATCCTCTCCATCCATAACCCTAAAGTACTTCGCCGCCTCCCTAATGAGCATGAATGGTGCCTTTGTGTGCACTGCGAGGATAGCGTCCCATTGCTCATCGGTGGTCTTGTGGATCACGCCGTCCCAGGTATATCCAGCATTGTTGACTAGTATATGGATCTTGCCGTTGCCAAAATCTGCGGCCGCCTTGATTAACTGGGAGATGAAGTCTTTGTTTAAGACATCACCGGGAATGGAAATGGCTTTGCCGCCCGAGGCTGCGATTTCCGATGCCACGGAGTTGGATTTGCCTTGGGGAGCGATTAGCAATTGGTCAGGGTGGTCACGGTGATCAGATACATACCAGCATCGATGTCAGTAACTACAACCCATGCGCCTTCCCGAGCAAAGAGCTTTGCAGTCTCTGCGCCGATTCCTTGACCAGCACCCGTGACTATAGAAACTTTTCCAGCGAGGAGCCCTGAGGGGTAGCTGTTTGTCAGGTGGGACTGGACTTGTTTGAGGCGCTGCTCTGCGGACATTTTGGATGGGATACAGTATCCGGTATCACAAAGGAGTAGGTAGTGGGGCCATATTTAGAGCTCTATGGGTATGGGCGAATTGGGAGATCGAGATGCCGAGGTATCTTGGTTACATGTGTTGCATTTTCACATATACTCTTGCATATATACTCACCCACGTGAGGAAACTGTGGGTATAGTAATTACCCCGTCGAATATAGGTAGATATTAATACAATAATCAACCAGTGGATAATTACTAAACAGGGTATGTAATAATTGAAACGAATGAGGTATATAAACGCAAGATTTCCAGAGTCCCATATCATATACTGTACCATAGTCAATATATTCAGGCCCTTGTACCTACATGTACATGTACTTACTGTACATACAGTACGTATAGTAGATACGGCGATAAGTTCAGGTAATTCTGACCGGGATTGAACTTTCAGAGTTTAAGCTGTATATAATACTATATCGCTGTGGGAAATCATGCCCTTTTGAAGGGCATTCCGAGTTTAGTCGGAGATACCAGACATATACTCCGAATACCCTTCCGGAACTTTAGTACCCGACAGCCCCCAACCCATGTATATTGTATAGTACTAATACATAGAATAGGTACATGTACTTTACAGTACATGGACATGCACTTATACGAATACGATGGGTATATAGATACATATAAAGCATCCTCCGGGCCCCCCGAGCCCTGTAGTCCGAGTTTAAATACTCGGTAGGTTTGTGCATATATGAGGAGGGACATGGGGCGTGTGGCAAAAAAGATGCACCGCAAATTAGAGTTGTGATAGTATGCAGCCAGCTCGAGCCCGAGAAGGTGGGATGGAGAGGGTATATTGTATGTATGTATTGTATGTACAGTATATAAAACAACATTGAATAAGAGACTGTTGGATTTTGAGTCGATACTGTACTGTTACCCTGAACGTCATTTGGAGATCGGGAGGCACAGCAGTAGTCTACTAACGGAGAATAGAGGTGAGGGAGCCTAGTAAGGTATTGGGATTGGGGCCCATGCTGCTCGGAAACGTGGTGGTCGCAATAGAAGAGTATTGAGAGTATGGCAGGGTATATTATACCCTCGCACCCACGTGAAGGGATGATTGGTAGCCGAATGGGGATAAAAATTGGTGAAGGAACCCGAACCCGGTTATCTCACTGTGGTCACAGACAAAGGATATAAGCGGAGGGTTTTTCCATACTGTACATATTGAATAATCTCCAGACCCATAGCCAATAATCAATATTTCTAGCCTTGTTTAATTTGCGGTGTATTGGGGATGTTGGGATTTGTTATTCATTGTTCTCGAGTACTGACTGAAAGCAGCAATGTCGATCGTCACATGAGTGTGGAGTGGATAGATCAACAGGTACCTACCTACCTACCTACCTACCTAACCCAACCAGCTTGCCAGTACTCACTCACTCCCCCAGTGAACCACCCCCTCTCCACCGTGGAATGGAATGGAAAGGCTTTCAAGCTCATCAGTTCCAGGAATACGCATCCGGAGACTTTGTTCTCAAGCAAAAAGAAAAAGTTGAATTTCTTTTGTTTGGTTTTGAGGAACTTTTTCCACATTTTGTTGGGCTCCACTTTGAGGATGTCAACTTGTCATAGAGGGGGGGGGGGGGGGGGGGCGCCCCCGGCTTGTGCAATTGAGGAGCTGAAAAAAGTTTGTCAATGAAGCAAGTGCTCACGACTTCCGGTAGCAGTAGTTCTTACGGATCTCAAACAATATTGGCGGTTTATGTGGTTCCATCATCAGGAGACATAGCTTGACCTTCGCCATGGTGTTACATTGCTGGGAAACATCTTGAATGAGCAAGATAGTCGTAACGAAGGACTACCTAGCAGCGAAGCGGGGGGTGGGGGCAAAAGTTCTCCCTAAGCGGTGCCTTTTTTGAAGAAATATCAAAAAATGAAATTGATCAGCCCAAGTTGACGCATGTAATGAAGTACTGTATCTGACCTCAACTCCTTATTGGCAATCAATATATGCCTAAACTGTTTTGCCTTGCTCTTTCTCTAGGGGCCATGGGGTGGTCTATCTTTTTGGGGGGGAGTCTATACGCCTTTCCCCAGGGGGTGGTCTATCATTTTTGATGATGCAGTCTTTATGCACATCAGGAATACTTCCGCAATTAAGTTCCCAACACCTTTACTAACCAAACAATAAACCATAAGTGGAAAGTTATTCATGATCAAGAATTGAATTCATATCGAGGCCAACCACCACAACAGGTATATCAGATCCCCAAGGCAATCAAGGTCACTAGAAGCAAAGTAATAGCTCAAGATAAGAGGAAGTATAGCTCATACAGTCAAGCAAAGAAAAAAGAGATTTCCCAAGTCAGCAGTAGCTTAAAATATCCTTTATCACGAAACCCAAACACACACAAAAAGGCGATATTCTTAGGGAGTAATCGTAGTAGTACAAAACAAAAATAACCAGTGATTCCCAGAATATAAAAGACTTGTAGACATGCCCAAACCAAAGCCAGTAAATGCAAAATGGATGAAGGAATGCAAGAAGAAAAGAAAAAAAACTCCAAATCAACGAACATATCGACATTTTTCAATCTTGTAATTCCACCTTTTTGCAACCCATTGCGTATGTACCCTACGTGAACTCAATTAGGCATTACAACTTTCTCAAACTCTCAACACCCAAAGAAGGCGTCTCAACATCGTTGTCAGACTCTCTTCCTTCACTTTTTCTCCTTTCAAAGAAATTCTCGTACTCTACAACGACTAGAACCCATTCCGAAAGTGCTCTCCCACTATAAGTCCAGTACCCTGCGTCTAGGTTTGTGCAATCAGACAAGTCACCTATCTCTGGTACATCTTCACCCAAGGAATCCACATAAGTTTGTGACATCGCTGGTAGCCTCGCAGGGTTGAGATGCCTGTCCCGGACGTTAAAAGGCTGCTGGGCCATCCATTCGAGTGAAAACTTGAATGTAGCCTTCTTTTGTAGATTTGTTGATGCCGGAACCTCTGGAAAGCCCATACCAAACTCACCAAATTTCCCAGTGCCCTTTGGGGTAAGCCCTGGGGACTCGGGTGAATCTGGGGGTGATGGTGAATTTGATTGGAATCCCAGTGTTCGGAGAATACTCCACCTTTTCTTGGCTGTCGAGCTAGAATCATTTGACTTTGCATTCTCTGATGGCCTAATGGGCGTGGAGGGCCTTTCATCAGGTAATAACTGCCCAGCTGGTAATCTGGCCTTCCCTACAGGCGCTGTTGTTGCATTAAGACTTATGAGTCCATCCTCCGCATATAATATGCCTGGGGGTGGTACAACCGCATCATTCCTGAGAATAATTAGCCTTCTTCCTGGCGCTGGAAGGCTTGGGTTTGTCGATGGCAGTGCAATTAGCCCTTTCTCTGCCTTTTCCTTAAGCCTAGTATGATGAGCAAAACATGTGCGTAGCCGTAGGAAAACAGTTTGTAGTATTTCCCTGTATTATAGTCAGTATTCTGAAGGGAAACAATCCACATTATAGGCCCTTACTTGTCCGTTTTCCCTGACCCATTTCCAGTGAATCTGGCCAACCTCCAGCAAACTAGTCGCATGAAGTATGCTCTCACCATTGGACACCAATGACAGAAAAATCGCCCCCAGGTCGGAGGGGACAATAACCAATCCATACAAAGGCTACGTTTGCGGCCATCCTCCTCGATGAGCAGTCCCCATATGGTAAAAACCATACATATTAGCCGTAGTTCAGTCATATTATTATCAGAATTGGACATCCGCTGGAACACATCCAACCAGAAGGGCCAATCGATGTATGTGGCACCACCACCTTCCAGCTTCTCTGAATAATTCAGAATAGGCAATATCTCTTCCACCATATCACAAAGTGTGAAGCAAGCATCTGAGTCAAAGACTTTTGTCCTTTGGGCAGCAGCCATCAGCATAGCAGAAAACAACCTGGAAAGCACTGTGCGGCATCTAGCAGAGCATAACTGACTATCTGTCAGCACATCCCGTAGTAGCACTATCAGTTTGTTTTCCGCCATTGTCCTATGTGTTGGGACAGGAAGGGTAGATGCCTTGGCCAGTACATCGTCAAATGTGATGGACGGTCCGATTAGGCCTGGGACCATCTTCGGTGGCTTGTTGTGCAATGTCGAATCCATGATGTTTAGCATATGGGCCTGTATAAAGATGAAACCGGGCGCACAGGCTTGCGACAGTTCACGTATCTCTGGTGGCATAAACTCGCACAATATGATATGATAGTACTTGAGGAAAACGAAGAGCAGGTCGGAATCTCGACCAAGCCATCGATTAACCCAAGCTCCATACCAGTCGACGGTATTCCCAAGGGGTGGCTTAACTAGCTTCTTAAGTTGTCTCAATGCACCAGCAAGGCTTGTGAAGCTCAATGGATGTAGACATTCAGGAAATCCTATGACAACTTCATCAAATATGTGATGCAGGTCTGTGCTTCGTTGGATACCATGTTGCTGCAACACTCTCCTCAATGTGGCGGCTGGTATATTCCATAAACTTATCAGTACCTCCGCTGCACCATTGCAAAAGTAGAATGCATATGCAACCACCTTCCCAGCAAATGCCACAATGCTTGCAGGAACTGTACGCTGGCCCATCCTATCAACGGCATACGCAAGGGTATCTATAATTGTCCGGGTAAAGAGGGCTTTGATGTTGTGCTGGGCTGATTTTTCAACGGAATAACGAGATGAATCAGACGACAATGAGGCCGAAGACTGAGACTTGGATATCTGTTCAGAAAGTGGAGAAAACTCGGATTGGGGAGGTCTCCATTCAGGCCTAGACAATATTGCAGAGACTCCCTCCAAATACAAGGGCCTGTCTGACCCAGCTATCGCCGATGGACTACGATTTTGGAGTTGCGCAAGAAGCCCAGTCCACCACCGGTGAAGCAGTCGCACCCTTCTATCCAGCTCATCTGGCTCGATGTTGTTACATGTGATCTGCGCGGAACTTCGCAGAAATGGAATGAGCGACTGTCGCACTATTCTGGCCTTCTCAGGACTCGACTTATTCTGAAATCTTCTGCCATTTTAGTACAAATCTTCTCATAGGACATCACCCACACCTACCTATTGTAGTCATTTTCCAACACCCGAAAGGCATCCCATAGCTCGTCTTTCACCTTTCTTGCAGGAAGTCTAAGAGGTGGATTCTCTGAGATGGATAGCGACTTCAAGGTCGGAGCAGTAGACTCAGTAGCTGCCCTCCCAAACATACTGCTTATAGGCCGTCTACTCTTAGTCACGGATGCTATCGAGTTCCGCCTTTTAGGCTTGATCTTTGGTGGTGTGTTCCCCTCGCCATTGGCTATAGCTGAGGGCACGGATGATGCAGAGCTGGTAGTCAGGGAAGAATCGCCTGACTTTGTACTCACAGCATCCCGAGAGCTGGGGGATGAAGACCTGGACACAGCTGGTGAATTCCAAGAGCGTCGAGCGAAGTTCACAATTGACTCAGAAACCGAACGAGTCAGCCCAGGACTCGGCGGATTCTCGCTCGGGGTAGTTTGTGCAGACAATTCGATTTCAGCCATGGTATCCGTAGGTTGCGAGGATGCTGTGATCATGATCCTCGGGGTGTCGGTAAGAGTTTCTGGGGCCACACTAATGTGCTCTGAGCTCCGCTTGCTCCAAAGCTCGCTTGTGGCACCCGGTGGTGTTATTTGGTTATCGTTGTTTTGATCCTCTGACCAGTAGTCTCCCTGGCATAGTGAGTCGGAGGAGATGAGATCATCTCCGTTACTGGTTGTTCGTGTTATTATGGGGGATGGAGCCAGAACAGGTGAAAAGGCAGGGTCCGGTGTTGGCGAGGGAGATCTAGAAGAATGTCTGGAAGCCCTGGGATTCGATTTTGACCGTAACGAGAAAGACGACAACTTGAGCGCAGGGAATGGTGGGGTAATTTTCAGTTCTGTGAGTGTTGTTGGACCACACTTGTCTGCAGGGGCTGCAATATGGAAAGGTTTTGCCGTAATTCGTGAACCTGCTAGTTCCTGTGACTTGAATGTCCCAGTATCCCCAGTATTTCTCCTCTGCCTACGCCTGGACAATGTTGTGGAGCGGGTGATGTCCGAGTGAACAGTTGAGGGGTTCTTTGCAGCATTATTACTATTATTATTAATGAATCCCAACAATACGGGCATCGTATACTCGTGCTTTTCGTGATGCAGCAGCAGGCCAGTTCCGGTCACTCGACTGTAAGTGCTTCCGTTGCCGACCGAATGACTTGAACCCGCAGAGATACCAACCCAGAGTTCACGCCAAATGCCCTCACGGAGGTGAGCAGAAACTTGGTGGATGAGGGATTAGATGCTGGGGCTGGAGAGTTGATCCGCAGAGGCTAGCGATATAACGACAATTAGACCGATTGAGGTCAGCAATTGCAGCTGTCACGTCAGAGGATGAATGACTGCGCAGTGCTCTGTAACTTTATCGATCCAAGATTCTGACATCTACTCAATATCTGCCCGGGTGTTGGTACTTAAAAGTGCTGGTGTATGGGGACTCTCTCCTGAACATAGTAAATTCGGGTTTGATTGTGGCTGACGCCCTGAACAGAGCCTGGTGGTCAAGACCATCGCCGGCATGGGAGGTCTGATTCAGAGATCCGTGGGAACCCACGCAACTTCCAAGCTGCTGGGATATTATTACTCTAGAGCGGCTCATTCCAGCTCGTAATGTGAGTAGCTACCAATGTACCTACTCCATTCTAGAATTGGTCTGGCCACCACGGAGGCGCGAGAGGCGGGAGGGCTGAATCCGAGTAGTGTGATTTTTATGGGGGCACCCCTACAGATGCCTGGCTACATAGATGATGTGTCGATGTGTCTGCCGGGACCTTGAGCATGAGGTGGTCGCACACTGCAACTGCAGCAGAGTTTTAAATTCACACGAATAGGTAAATAGATCGAGACAAATTTGATCTATATTAGTAACCTTTGTTAACGAGTGGAGGCTACTTAGTACACCTTAATGTACCTAAATGTATACGGTTCTTGCAAAGCCACAACTCGCTACCCTCTACTCGTATAGGGTAAGTAGTGGTCACACATTTGGCGTTTAATGTGAGCCCTTGTCTGAATCAATAATTATGGAAGGAGCAGACCTAATGCCAGGATAGGAGAATGTCCCACCCAACTGACCTCCAGAGCACTCGCAAAACACAATATCCTACCACCAACTGGATCATGTACCTACTACATACATGTCCAACCCAAATCCAGCCCATGAGCACATACATACATGTACAGTATGTACACCTAGTACCACACATGGAATATGTTGTCAAAGGCTGAAAATTGCATCTCCATGGGACCAGCTCAAAATATATACCAAAACCATCTCAACATGCCAATGTGAGACCTGAAGAACAAACTCGCAGTAAAATCATGCCGGGAAGGTGCAACTCACAGCCCCACCTGGATGGCACGTATTATTAGTTCCCCCCCGCAAAGGTCCCCTGCAAGCAATTTGTAGATGCGCATTCGCATGGTTTTTTTGTTTTTTCGTCATTTCCATCGCAAGAGATTGGTGAAGTTCGTGTTGGCCGGGAAATTGATGCACAGACCTCACGAATGTTATCGAATTGGGCATTATTGATTTGGTTGCACCTATGCACAGACAGGGATCTTCTAAGAGTCAAGAGACTACCCTTCCTATGAGATGAAGGTATATAGCTTGTACAGTATATGGACTGTATGTACGGAGTTAATAGGATTCCTAGTGACGCCCACTGGGCGATATGCATATGGATTACCTGCATGTATGTAGAGTACAATCCCTACTTGATACCATGCAGCCCACCCTAGGCTATGCCATTTAGCAGGCTGTCCAGAGATAAGCTGGGGGGAATATATTACAAGTGGGACGATTCCGCATAACTTTTATACTCCATCCGATGACGACAGCTTGGAAGCATAGCACAAAATGCGCACAGGCTTTCTGTAGCACCAACGGTTCGCGCTCCACCTAGGTACCTAACATTGGTATTGAAGAAGTGTATATAGAATTCAAATTTAGGGCTCTTCAGCTACTAGTCAATCTGCAGCTGGGCTGAATGCACGAGATGAGGCAGTTTACTTACGGACACTAAAGGAGTATGGCGACGTTGGAATAATTGCATACTTTTTCTACCATCTTTGGCTTAGTGCGCCCACCCTGCTGTCCCACTTAGGAAGTGCCCATCTTAAGGCTCTCTTGGCACGGACGTCCCATGTCGTAGCTGTCAAGTAGCTACTGGTACCAAGTACTAAGTAGTGTCAGTCTAAACGAGCACACAAGTATTTGGCAACGAAAATAATAATATGTATCGGAAAATTCAAGAGGATGAAGGCTCCATAGGTACATATATATTGTAGAACATACATAGGCACAAGGCTCCCGCATGCACAATGATGCCCCACGCCCTGTTGGCACCAGCAGCCGCTTCTTCCCTCGCTACGACTAGCCTCGCTGGAACACAAATACTTGCTCCAGCTATATGGGTCCTGAATTTACGGAATTGCGAGTTATAATGATGTGCTAAGCGAAGATAACTATGTGATGTGGCTACACTCTAGCCTTGACGATTTCAATCTGGCAAAATATCTTGGTGCGCTCAGATTCAAGTACTTGTATTTCATGGGATGCTATAAGTAGAGATTTGATTTCAGTACCCAGTCACTTTGCTTCCCCAGTTAGGCTCTTAATCCAATCAACCTTTCAGTACATTGTCCATAGCAACTGGTGATGGGAGTAGATACAATAGCAGGGGGCTGGACTGTGGGCTGCAACCCACTTTAGCCATAGTTGCTGCTCGGCTCTGCACGAATTTATAATAAAACGACCTGTGCGTCACTATTGCTATGGGTATCAAAAATTCTTGTTAGGGAGATGGGGAGGAAAGGGTGGGGGCTCACATTGGTCTCTGAGATGCTCTATTGTACTGTACCAGCACACCGAATGTTTGATACAGTATGATATAATGTAATTTTTTATAATTTTTATAAGGCCTTGTTAGGTATGTGAATGTCAGATACCTCCTTATATGGGGGAAGGGGCCTGAAGATCTTGAAGTATATATCTTGTGAAGCCCAATATGCTATTCTTATAGAATTTCACAGATAAAAAATATAACTATGTATCGTTAGGTACCTACTATGAAGTGTGCGATTTATGCCTGTAACCTACCAGGGTGACAGAAAATTACTTTATACCATCACAATACCCTAATAATATCTTTTGTATAGCAGAAGCAGAATAAACCCTAGCCTCGATGTTTTGAAACATAATTTTTAAATCTGCTACTACCTAGATTATTAATTCAATGAATCCATATAACCGAAGCAGTTCTTACAAATACCAAATATCAATGGCAAGGTGACCTTCTAACTTTTGGACGAGTACTTCGCGGGCTTTTGTACATTGAGCTGTTGATTTACTTCATACCGAGTTTCTGGCCGAGGCATGGCCGATAATACAACATTCATGCTCGTCACATTTTAGTTAATATTAGCTATGAAATCAATGGCTGGAAGGGAAACTAATATTCAATCCCGATAGTTGTATCTGGTGGCATGGTATATATACTACCCTATTGCATAAGTGGGATATGTGTAGCTTCCTGAGGGTAACACCGCTGTTGTGGGTGGAGATAAGGTTATCAAGGTTTGATAGTAGTAAGCTTAACTCTATAAAAGATACATAACACTTCTGCTCCTACTCGCTTGCCATTACGGTCACCATACATTGAGGGCGGCTTCAGAAGCATCTTCTGTACGACTGGCAGCTGCAGTATGAACATGGGCTATATGTAAATGGGCATATATTGGCAGGCACTTGTGGGGTAGTGGTCGACTGGCTGGGCCAATAGGGGGAAAGTCAAAATGCCTGAGGTATCATCAACCCAAAAGCCTCTTGATCGTGGCCAAAACATTCCGTATAACGCTCTTCTCCACCCCCGGCGGGTCGTGATTGCCCTCCTCAATCACCCCCGTATTCTTCTCGTCAATCCTAAACCTCTTCATAATCTTCACCCCCCTTTCCCACCATCTCCCGCTCCGTTGGCACTCACTCATCACCCTCGCTATACAGCACCAGCACCAGCACCTTGGCTTTATCTGGCTTCAGCTTCCCCAGGTATACTTACTCCCTCTCCCGCACCCACTTGCACTCGAGCTGATACCCACCTCTGCAACCCTCCACCTGGCAAGCTTCTCATCCCCATAAATCGCAGGCACCACCCTTTTATGCACGTAGTGTGGGAAAACGATATCGTCACCAAACACAGGATTATGCTAATTGCTTTTGTGTCTGCTGTGCCCTCGGCCAAGTTCGAAGGCTTTCGGTTTCGGAGTCTGTGTGGGGGTGGATATGGTTAGAATTCGATGCTACACCAGTAGAAGGTCCTTAGTAGGTAGCTCGTGTCTCAAATCACTAATTTCGGAACACGAGACAGGTTGATAATCCCGCTCGGCCTTTTGGGGGTTGGAGACACAAGACATCGTTGGCATGTGAATATTAAATGGCCGTGTAAGCAAAACGGTGATAAATAAATTCAATGCAAATATTCTGGGGAGGCCAGGGGCACATAATTATCACCATGCAACTACTACCCAGAGATTTGAAGAATCATCGTATGACAGAAGAATAGGAAAAAATATAGATTGGATATTGCTCAAATCTCTCAACACAAATATTGTCGTGGTCCCCATGAAACAGCAGATCCAAAACATGAAAGGCAAAAATATAACCCCGCAACTCCCACCACGCAAAATCCCTCCCTAATCCGATACTCTTGTACCGTACCAGCCTGAGCCCAGCCTTGCACCAGATACCAATGGATAGAAAGAAATAAAAGCGAAATACTGGGCCCAAGCATGGAATCTACTGCTTCTTTGTGGGCTCCTATAAACCAAGAACTCGTGAAGGGCCTTGCCCGTGGGTACCATGGGTAATATAGGCATTTTCTTCTACGAATCCCGAGAAATCATGTTAAATTAATCGATATGTGGTTAACTTACATCAACCTTCACTTCAGGGAAAATTGGCCCCTCGTGCTAGATCAATTGCTTGATCTTGCCAGCAAGCTCCTCTGGCTTGGTCGCCCTAATGGCAGGAACGCCCATTGCCTCGGAAAGCTTCACGAAGTCAGGGTTCTTTTGGTGAGTGTGAGAGTAGCGTTTCTCATAAAAATGAGTTTGCCACTGTGTCACCACTGCTCAAGACGATAACCTTCACCTTTACACCAATGTCAAATTGAGTAGTGGTGGATATTTCGGTAAGTGTCATGTTGAATGAGGCATCTCCATCGATGCCAATGGCCAAATGACCTGGCTTAGCAACCTTAGCACCAATGGCAGAAGGCAGACCGTAGCCCATAGTTCCAAGACTACCCGATGAGATTATTGCCGGGGGTGCCTCCACCAGAAGTGTTGAGCTGATCACAGCTGATGTTGACCGACACCTGTGGTGATGGCCGTCTTATCCTCGGTGTGCACGGTCTGTTTTGGAAAGCTCCTCTATGCCGACTTGTGATTTGATCAATCCATTACTGGTGTCCCTGCTGAAGGCGTTGAATGGGAAGTGTTTCTTCCACTCATCAATTTGGCCGAGCCACTCTGGCCTTGCTGCAACTTCCTTAATATGTGGGATGGAAGCGGTTAGGTTGTCTGCTACGTCGCCCTCCACTGCCTCGGTAGCTTGGGCAACTTTGTTGATGTTCTTGGGCATAATCTCGAAGTGTACAATACCACCACGACCTTCTGCAGTTGCTGCCCTGGCGGCCGGTGCGAATTTCGCAACATTCCCAGTCACACGATCATCGAGCCTAGTACCGAGAGCGATGATAAGGTCGGCTTCCTGCATGGCCATGTTTGCATATGTGCTTCTATGCATACCAAGAATGTGTAAGCTCTCCCCGCCTCATAGCCTAAGGCTCCCTTCGGGGGAAAGGCGTATAGACTCCAAAAAAAAAAATGTGTAAGCTCCTTGAGTCAAGCTCATCGAAAGCACCCAATCCTGTCACGGGAATGAGCCCTGCCAACCAAAATTTTAAGCAATGCTGGTCCCTCTGCTCTGTCAATGATGCCTTGCCCTGCGTAGATCACGGGCTTCTTAGCGATGCTGATAAGATGTGAAACTCTCTTGATAGTAGTCTCAAGTCCTCTCCTTTGGCGGCTGGGTCCGTGGTGCCCGCCAGACGGGTCCATCAGGCGGGTTCATGCTGTAAAGAACCAGGCTACACGCTAGACTATGTCACATGAATTGGTTGAGGCTCCTAATCGAGAAGTGACCCACCAGAGAGACCCGCAGCAAATATTAAGTAAGTATAGTACTTAGTACTAAGTACTACGTGACACACTGGAGCGGTCTTGAACATCGACCGTCCAGCAGAGTTCACCGACCTAATTCACCCATTCAGTCTCGGCCCGACCAACGGGAGTGCATCACCTCATACATTACCTCTCCTCCAGCACTAACATGAGTTTCACTCCCTACTATCCATTCTTTGAGACGCCAGTTATATCGGATAAGGGCACCACTAATAGTATGCTCACCTCTCCCCAAGTAAACCACCTGCTCTGACTTATGAGCAGAACCTGAGCCTGATGCACCCATCCAAAGCCCACCTTGGAAGGTTTTTACATCCAAAGCCCCCTTTCAATCGAAGCCCGTCAGCAAACGTGAGGTCCTAGACACTGCAAGGTGGTATTTTCGAGCCCAGGGGAGCACACGAAGCGCAGCTCGCTGCGGACTGCCGATTGCGGGGGGAGGCCAGCCGTGTGATTCACAGGCCAGCACGGCGGAGTTTGTCACAGCTCCATCATCTCCAAGAACGGCATCTCCGTCTGGTGGTTCGGGCATCTCCCAAGACCCTCAAACAGAGTGGCCAAGTCTACCACCGTCACTTGCAGCAGAAGGAGCTGGAGAGCGTGATGCTCGAGGGGTTTTTGAGGCCGTTCTGGCACTATGGCCTCTCAGACGACTAAAATCGGCAAAGCCTTCCAAGTTGAAAAGAAGGCAGCCAAGTGAGGTTGCAGAGACCAGTGTACTTCGCAGAGTACCTTGCCCGCAAACCAGTGGAAGTTCCGGTCCTTTATCGAATCGCCCGAATAGCGAAGGGAGGCCTGGTTATGGGACTGTAAACCTGCTCTGGCAGAGGAGGAGACTAGGTCGTGCCCGAAGGAAGATTGCTTCGAAAATGAGAAAATTTTGGCGAATCGTGTCTGGGCAAGGCACACAGGATGTATCCCCTCGGAAGCGGCCCCTACAGTTCTATGGGTCGTGGGGCTGCAGCACATATTCACCAAACATTGTCGTGAAACAAAACCCATACTTTTTGCCTTTATTCAATAATATCGGGGCCCCCTCTTGCGCCCTGGTTCTGCTTTCGGATATCGAAGAGAATTGGTATGGCGTGTGGCGCCCTAGATTGGTCCGATGTTGGAGGAGTGCACAGTTCTGGATCGTTGAGATTGGGAGCTACATCCTTCTTGCGCCAGTGTTAATACCATGGGAATTGTGCGCGATCCTTGCCATTTCGCTGGAGCGCATGTGGAATGCTGGCCGAGGAATGTCGAGGGAGCGAGCGATGGTGAAGCTTAGAGACCATACAGAGTGGATAGCTAGAAGTGGCGTAATTGGGATTTTGCTGGGAACGTGTATGGCTTTTACAGGTGGAGCTTGCCAAAAGCGATAAGAGACAACCATCGACGTCAGAGCACAGAGCTACACTAGCTTGCGGGTGTGGTGCTGTGTCTGATTGTCCAGGCACATGTGGAAGGTCAGACCACTTTGCGATGTCTTGGGACTGGGGTTATTGTTCCTAGCAAGAAAATTTCTCTCCGCAACAACAATATAGAAAGGTTCTGCACCCCCACCTGGCGGCCTGTACTGTACTGAGTATACCGTATCCACAGCAACCCGACCATACCATGTGATCAGCTAGGTAGATGTACTCGTACTATACCTAACTAGATAATGATCGATGATACATAGATATGGGCGATAGCGGCATCCTGCAGTGTAACCACCACATCTAGGTAAGTTACTAGGTAGCCCATCTTGAGAGTGTCAAGCCCTGTCAATCCAGGCGCCACTGCAAATCCAAGCAGTAGCATTGGTTGTAAAATTCCGGTACCTACATTGGCTCAAAGAACGCCTCAAACAATAAGTACCTACCCGAATACAGACCAGAAATCTTATTCGGTATAGTACATGTTGGAGTCAAGGCGATGTTGCTCCCTTATCACTACGGAGTAAGTACTAGTACGGATACAGTACCACCACTTTTACATTCCTTATTATATATACTGTATGACCAAAGAACCATTTCTGCACATATAGGTACCTACCTATATACCTATACGAAGATATAATTCAGCTTTTGGCATTTGGCATTTTGCATTTGTTTCCCTTAAATATCAACGTACAATTTGTGGATTAAGTACGGAGTACCGCATCCACTGGCGAATAAAGGTCCATGTCGGTTTTCAAGACATAGACCGAGCTCACGTTAAAGCCACTTGTTTTTGACCTTGTATATCGAATTTCCTGCGTGAGCTT
>Ga0307514_10001627_pt1 | contig 26295 bp, 17 predicted proteins | sample 16_EM_MG_FD_203088 | JGI IMG/M metagenome (GOLD analysis project Ga0307514, IMG submission 203088) | Populus trichocarpa ectomycorrhiza microbial communities from riparian zone in the Pacific Northwest, United States - 16_EM | ecosystem: Host-associated > Plants > Roots > Unclassified | place... | reverse complement strand
TTAATTTTCTGCCCTATGAACACTTCCCAGGAAAAATACTTACTGAATCGCTGCTTGAGTTGCTTGTATAGGTAGTGAACTTCTACTGCACTGAAGAATTTGCTCCTTCTGTACTGTCAGGAAACTTGTCGGCATTTATATTTTATTCTCTATTAATTGTTTGCCCTACTGTGTGATTGCTTGCCCTACTGTGTTGAGTTTGTTCGCACTTCTTATTTTCCGGACTTAACCTCCATTGACCTCCACTCGCCCGGTCCAGTACCCCTGGCCCAGTCTAGTCCAATTAGAATGAGTTTTTCGACTGGACCGGGCTACTGATCAAAAGTGCTCATTGATGACTGGGCCGGAACATATACACAAAAACTAAGAAATGTCCCAGGTGGGGGGGAATTCCGTAGTGGCTGTCTGATGTTGTGTCCAGCGAGTCATACCTTGTAGACCCCCAATATCCCGCTTTTCTCAATGCAAAAGACTCTCTATCTGCTTATCTCATTGTAAATTGACGAGGATTCTGAAGACGAAAAGAGACGAAGGAGTTCAAGGACTTCCAGTGCAGCTTGATAAGAAACAACAGCTATATCCTGGATGTTGCCTCCATCAGGGTCAGACTCATAGACAGGGGCAGGCTCATAAGTATCTAAAATACATTGCTCCTCCTGCTCTGCCGAATTCTCCACCACTTCATCCACCGAATCAATAAACTCAGGAAGGCTAGCTTGAGAAAAACCAGGTTGGCCAATACGGATACAGTCATGAATCTCCCCTTCAACTTCCTCAATATCATTGCTTGGGGCAATTGCCGGACCATATACCTGCGACCACGCTTCGTTATAAGAAACTCTATGTATTACTAAGCGAAGACTTAAGAAACCTGCCTATAACGAGAGTTTCTTATTTCCCCATACAAATTTCGACGGGACCGGAGCTCCGTTTCTTATAACGAGAGGTTTCTTATAACGCGACATCACTGTATTCAGAAAATTGGGCGCATATGGCGGCGATGTAACCTATGCCCTAATGGAAGGCATACATGTAGTATGTCACCTTCAAAGTTGTAATTAATGTGAAAAATTAATAGCACCCAATAACACGTAAGAATTAGTTATCGATTGACAGAAAAAGGCAAGGCGGTTCCACTTCCAGAATGGATTAATTCAGCAGGCCTTCGGCAAACGCATTCAATTTAATTTAGAAGATACAATTGAGGCTATTGAATGTCAGAAATCATGGCTTCATACCGTTATTATTAAATTTGGGGCTGCAGATGAGATAGAACGTATGTTTACGGAGTAAGCAATTTGAATTGCAGAATATCGTTGGATTATATGTTGTTCAGGAATAAGATTGGACACCGCGCACGTACATTTTGAGTTTCTGACCTTCGTATCTCTTATCTATTTATAGCTCCCATAGTCCAAGTAGGCCAATACAGTCCCCGTCCGTCCTTTCAGTGGCCTAGTCCGTCCCAGTCCTACCCACACGGACCGACCGATGAGACTATTGCCCACACTGCGGCCGCCGGCCCAGCCGGTCCAGGTAATTGCTTAGACTGCCTGGTCATTCAGGCCGCCTCGGACCCTCGTTGGGCAATGCGGCCGACCCGGCCCGGGCCACCGTCACTGTCACTATGACTTGCCTCGCCGAGGGATGTAGTTTTCTCACAGCTGTTCACAGTGGACTCTCCACTGTCCAGTACATACGTAGCTAGTAGGTTGTGACATGACGGGCTGGAGAAGCTTCTCAAGGGAAAAGTGCCAGGCACTTGCCAGAGATAGAGATAGTCGGGCTGTCACTATGTGTGCTTGCACCATCGAGCGGGGGGGTACCACATAACTAGGTAGTAGTAATATCTAGTCTGGTTGTACGGCAGGATTTGGGTACTGGAGTTGTGCAATCATCAAACACAATTTAGCATTGTATTCTTCATGACCAGTACCAATGTTCTCGTTCCCGCCACTCTAGCCTCTTCCCCCGCAGCATAATTATTTTAGCGCGTAGGTAGATAAGAGACTGGGACCGAGATCACAGTATCAAGTGTTCGCGTGCCCAGACCGATTTATTTTTTGGGTGTGTAACTAGGAAGATAACATACCTAGTAATCAAGTTCTGCCATAAGACTTATAACCCGCACGGTTCACGGATACTACGCACTTTCACTAGCATACGCATTGTGCATACGTGGAGCAAAGGATTATTTTTTTTAAGGAGTCATTAATCGCATTCAGCCTATCTAGACTACGGCGATGGACTGCAGCTCCCGGGTTCCCCCGAGTGGCTTCTCTTCACCCGCTCAGACCAAGGAGCAAAGGGTTACATTACATACAATGCGTGTGGAAAGTGAGTACGCACCCCCCTACATAACCATGCACTGTATTTACGTCCTTTACATTCATGACTCTACTTATTCTCAATCAACAAAACTCAAGTCATGTATTCGTCAAGGGGTTGTGCAACCAGACTTTTTTTTTTGGAGTCTGTACGTCTGTAAGGGACAGTGTGCAACAAGACTAGTTGTACGGAGTATGTTCAACCCTTTAAGTCTGCATATCTGGCATCTGCATATCTGGTAGCTGCATATGTATCCGTCTTTTGCCGGCCCCTAGCCAGACTTGACTCGACACAACTTTCAACCACATCTCAAGCAATCTCAGCACCCTTTAATATCGCCTGGCCCTTAACAACTCCATCTGCTCATCCACAACATGAATAATATCCGCAACACCGTGCGAGTGAGTTTTGATTCATCACCCCCTACTCTCACAACAATCCATTTTAGCGCTAGCTCTAGAGAGTGCTCTATCAAGTATGGCTAGGTATTACTGCTAATTCACCACACCATAGATTTACTTCGTTGGATTTGACGCTTTTCAACGAAGCAATCTAGAGTAAGCTTTCGCCCCTGCTCCTGCTCCTATCCAAGCTGGCACCTACCCCTGTCGCCTTTCTTGCATCAAAGAAGCTGTGAATAGTTAGGTACGTAACTGACTGTCTATCTCTTCCACTAAATACAGGGTAATAGCGATCATCAAAGAGGACATAGGGCCCGCCGGTGAACTTAGTTCCTTGAACTCAAACCCACCAATTTACGTGTATGCTTGGCCCTAAGTCTCAATACATTTGCGGAAAGGGTTGAACTTAGTCTAACTCCTCAACAGTGCCCGGCTTAGCGCGGCTGCCATCGAAAAAATCGAAGCCATCGATGGGATGCAAATCCGGTATGTCAACAAAGCCTCTTAGGACTTACGAGCAAGAACTCCCATGGCTCTCCTTTGAGATGCCAATTGGAGGGACACTCTCGGAAGGAACAAATGATGTTAGGCGGGGGGTGAATACTCGCCTGTTCAAATTTACAACAGGCCTCAAACAATATAAAGTAGCTTCCTGAGACATTCGCCTACACAGATTGTTTGCATGAAACTTAAGCTGGTCACTCCTAGGGCCTCCCTATCATGAACAATAAACATATGCATTTACATGGAAGTAGGCATATGGTAGGGAGCCCGGAGCTGAGAAAGACGTACCACGGAGGAGGGGGGAAGGAACCAATGGGATAGCGTAGAGTTCTTCCACCATGAGCTGGCTGGAGGCCACTGAGAAGAGTAGACAGTGGAAGATAACATGTACCTAACAATTTCCCTTGGTACCGCGTGGGCCAACAGATTAACTTGCCCCACCCTTTCGGTGGAATTCTGAGGGGCTCGTCATGCCACTCTCAATAGGGGCACACACGAGAAATGAGTACTTAAAATAAAATAAAAAGCCACCCCCAAAACCTGGACTATGGTAGTCGTCTAGAAGAACAGTTCCATTAATCACAGGGTTTTAAGTAAAGTGGCGCCTGGGTTCAGGACGGCGTGCAACTCTCACTCAGTACAGGTGAAGTGAAATTAATCTGAAGTTCCAAACCAGCATACTGTATTATGAAAGTTTTGCACAAGAGTAACACCGAGGGCAACATACACATGATGTCTACATAGATATGTCTAGAGTGATAGCAGTGGCGAAGTTATTATGACAGCAATACGGAATAGTTCAGCCCTTAGTGCCTGTTATTCTTTTAGGTTTCCCATTGTAACCACAAACAATGTAACACTGTGAGTGTATGTGCTAGTGGGCAGTCGATGGTGTATGGGCGTTAACTTGGAGCAGGTCAGTGTTTGTAGAGTTTCGAAGGTGGTGTACTTTCACTTGAAACCCGGGTGTGTGAAGTGGCATGGTGTTGATGTCTCAAAGAGGCAAGTGAAAGGGATTGACTACTTCTTACCCAATAAGGATAGGTACAGTATCATATCACACAAGAGGAATTACTTGTTTTGGAAGGACTTGAGTGCTAACTTATCTCTACGACCGGTGTGCCTGCATTTTCAAGCGCGGTAAACTCGTCGGTTCGGTGCAAGCAATCCGAGATTGTACTAGGTGTTTACGAAGTATCACGTACTTAACCCTACCCCAGTGCCCGCCGGACCCAACGAGAAAAAAAAAAAATTTTTTAATAAAGAAAAGAATACATCTATTTACTCAGTACCATGATGAATTATCGCATGCTGCATGCATGCTGCAGTCATTACAATTAATCAATTAGAGTCCGCCTCATACCTTCGGGGGAAAGGCGTATAGACTCAAAAAAAAAAAAAATAATTTAGTACCCTCACTTGCATCCTTCAGCTCTCATCATCCCAAAAGTTCCCTCATACCGATTATACCACCTCAGCCTTATATTCCGGGGAGGACTTATCGGTGGGGCTGAATTCAGCACAACTTAAGCTTAAGAAATGTCCTTATTAAATCTCACACCGCTCAAAGAACTTGTTTGAAGTAGCAATATGCAGCTGCGGTTAGCGTTGAGTGAAGAGTGATATAGGTTGATGATCGAGTGCAGCTGACATGACCTTTATGGGGATATGAACTTCAAATTAAACTACATTACTCCGCCAATTAACAGTCTTCGTCCCGAGCCTTGATGCTAGGATATATGATATATGACATAAAACAGGCATGTCCAATTGCAAAACCCTATTCCCACCTCAAGCACAGCACAACCAGGGTATTCACCGCCTTCTACTCCCCCACTCTATTCTTCGCTTCCTCCCTTGCATCTTCCTCCTCCGTTCTCGTCTTCATCTGCAACGCATGTAGCCCCCCCTCCCTCTGCATCTCCTCTTTCACCAAATCATACACAAGCCTATGTCTCGCTGGCAGTCTCAGTCCCTCGAATTTCGCCGATGTGATTTCCAATCTACCCCTCAGAGTTAGATAAATTGTTTGTAAAATGTATATCTCATGATCAATTGGCGCTACCGGAAGTGTGTTTCCCGACTGGTATTCCCAGCCATGGCTTTATGGTGGGCATGGAGATGCGAGTCGTTATGGATCACAAGCTTTGTGGGGGAGAGGGTGGCGGTGATCTAAGGTTTTTTGTTCTGGGTGAGCTACTGAGGTACAGTGGAGATGTGATTTAGATATTGGCCCTGTTTGGCAGCTTGGGGGGTACCTTTTTGCGGAGTACATCCTCAATTGGGGTGGCCATGGTTGACATTCGATGGAGGAAACGCAATGACATCGGTTATGGGTGTGGGTACGATGCAAATGGAGATCCTTGGCGAAATATCCGAAATGCACGTGATTTTGATATCTATTTACTAATAATATAATACATGAAAAATATGATCCCAGAACGCCCCCTATGATATAAATACACTCACAGTGGTATACAAATGCTCCACACATCAACCACCATTTACTTTCCCGCGGCCCCGAGTCCTTTTAGCTCCCCCAGCTCCTCTCCCACCCTTCCGCGTACCTACAGAAGGGGCCATCTTCCTTTTCTTGCTGGTATTCACGGACTCTGCATCACTGCCATTCGCAGCTTTTGCAGGCCCTACCCCCTGCCCGGGGCCAGAGTCATTACCACTCCCTGATGACGACAACACGCTGACTGCCCTCTTTTGCCTCTTCCCGCCATTCGTTGATTTTCCCACCCCAGCCTTATTCTTCCCCCGAGAGACTGTCGCATTCTTCGAAGTAAATACGCCAGATGCCGCACCCTTCATTGATATCGGGGCCGGTGCAACCGAATCCTCGTCTCCACTCCCCTCAGGGCTGCTTCCCTCATTCCCCTTACTCACAATGCGATGCAGCCTCTGCATTGCTTGATCCATCCTCTTACTCTTCCTAGCTTCCTTCTTCCTCGGTGCAAAGGCTCCAGCACCCACCGAACCGTCAATGTATCTTGTGATATTGCTTTGTGTACCTTCAGTCAATCGTTTGTTCATGTCCTTGACCACAGGCACGAGAACCTCATCACACCGCTCCTGTGACCATCCAATTGTCGACATCAGAAACTGCCTCAGGCCATCTAAATCTGGAGCTCCCCACTGGAACATAGATGTATCCTGATCGACCTCAGGCTTCAGATATGCTTCGTCAACATCGGCAACTGGGAAATTGCTCGGCAGATCCAGCTTCAACGCATGGCTTTTTCTGAACTTTTTCTTGAATTTGGAGCCAAGGTTATCGTTATAAGTAACCCCCGCTAGGTGCTGCACCTGCTCCCACCACTCCCTGAACCTCCGCAGTGGGGCAACCGGCTCCTCACCGCTCACTCCTTCACTCGAAAACTCGGTCAACAATTCAAGTGCAGTAACAGGCCCAACGCCAGGTAATCCATCGGTATAGTCACTCCCCAGCAAATGCGCCAAGCTTATCAATTTCTTTCTGTCTAAGCCGAACTCCTTCTCGAGATCCCCCAAAAGATAGCATTCCACATATTTCGCCTGGTTAAACATATTTTTGTAAACCCTGGTACCTCCGAATAAAAAGCAATCTGAGTCATCAGTAACAATGCCATCGACCAAGCCTAATCGCACGAGCTCTGCACATTGAGCTTCAGCTTCCATGGGGGCAGTGATGTAAGGTAATCCGAAAAGTGTAAGGAGCTGCTGACACTCCGAAACCATGGTATGGGTTACCTCATCCGCATCTCTACGATCTCTTTTCTGCTGATTTCGCAATGCTTTAAGTTCGCGCTCATAATCTTCTGTTGTAAGCATGGGATTGGATGGTTTGCTTTCGAGGGGAATATTATCCTTTGTGAGAGAGGATGCAAAACGTGCATGTTCTTCAGCTTCTTCATGGAGCTGGTGCAGTAGCTCCTCATCCTCTTCATCCGAGAAATGATCCAGTGCTTCTGCAGACTCTGTAGCCTCCGCTTCTGCAGCCTCGATGGCTGCATCATCTACAGAATCAAGTGACGCCGGCGGCACGGCTGGTTGGTTTGGTGACTTTGTAGTCCCCCGCTGAGTTTCCTCGGCACCACCAGCTTCCCATTCTAGCTCTTCGCCGCTGTCAGCGTTGTCTTGAGCCCGGATTTCCTGTTGATTGAGCGGAAGCGACTCTAGAGGTTTGCCTCTCGCAACTTCAAGTTTCGACCTAAGCCTGCTATCAAACTTCCTCACCTCATGGGCCTCCACTTCATTGGGCGGTCCCCGTCTGTCGTTATCCTCGCGGCACTCACCTTTCTCATGCACGTCATCAACAGGTGGGGCAGCTCGGACATCCACTGCCAATTCTCTCATAGTCATATTTATACCTCCCGGTACCTCTTTTATTGAATTTTCCTTGTTTTTCTGAGGCAAGGCGTCAACCATCTCTACATCACTATCCGCTCCCTCACTATCACTCAAGACAACATCTCTGTGCCCCTCCTCCCCCCGACCCGCGCCAAACCGAATTCGTAGTTCGGCCTCCCGTACCTCCCCCTCTTTCTGTAATTTCTCTTCCTGTTCGACCTCCTTCCGAATGTCCGTTGTCGTTGCAAACCATGGAGGTAAAGGAAGCGGCCTATCTCCCTGTTTTTCTAGCACCTTTTCCTCCTCCTTTTTCCCTATACTTTCCTTGACAAAGCCACCTCCGTCCACGCTTGCCGCAGCAGAAACGCCAATGCCCAGAATAGGCTTTGCTGCATCTTTCCTCTTCTTGCTCAATAGACTGCCTCCAAAATCGACTGAAAGTGGCTCGAAGGGGAGCAATCCAGCAAAAGGACCCAGATACATAGAACCACTTGGTGTATTGGAGCTAGCACCTTCTTTCGCTGGCTTGCTGGCGATTTTCGAAGCCCTCATCGCAGCTTCAAGATCCATATCATCGCCACTCCCTTCATCGGAAACTTGAAAAGTGACGGCCTTCTCCTTCCCCTTAGTCTGTTTAACATGATGCGCATGGTCCTCCTTACCCTTTTCACTTTCCATCATAGATATTGCAAGGGCCCTCTGGAGTTCTTCGTCATAATCATGTATCTCATGGTCAATCTCAACAATGGGATCTGCTACCCCTCCGGCCGTAGGTGAAAACAAATCATCCATCAGATCCTCCATAAATTCATCTTCATGTCCCGCGATGAATAGCGAATCATCATCGCCCTTAGACTTTCCAGCCGGACTAGGACAGTATCCTGCATGATCCCACTTTGAGTTGTATATCGCTTGTCGCAGTTGCTGTCTCTCCAACTCCTCCAGTTTTTTGTCCATTGGAGTATGACCTAGCTTTGGCAGCCTATTGAGGCCCTCAATAGGAACATCCTCAAATTCGTCATCATCATCATCATCGCTACCAATGATGACAGATCTCTGGGTTGAATCGAGAACAATAGGATTGTTTCTGTTTTCTCCGGGTGCCACCTTATCCACATGCCTCTCGCCATGATACCGGCTTGGTGCCACTGTTCCTCCTTTTCTGCCCACAACACCCAGTACCCATCCACCCTCAACCCCGTCATTTTTTACGAGCACATACTCTCGGCCTTTCTCCCCCGCTATTCTCCCTGCCCCATATATAGCCTCATAAGACTCTCCACCCGCATTCATCCCATTCAAGTTCATCAGGCGTTGTGTCAGCTCGTTACGCTCACGAACTCTCTCAATTTGAAATTTTGAAAAGTCAAGCCTGTTGGGGAACATCTGTGCCAACTGCTCTTTTGACAATCCCATACGAAGACGGGACCTTAACCGAGCGGCTGATAGGATGGCATACTGATCACTAATCGGGAGCGAAATAAAAAATGGTGACGAGAAATCTATTTTACTGAAATCGTACAAACTCATATTGGAATCACTGTCACCGCTCTCCCGAAATTGTGCAGCATATGCAGCGAGTTCCTCTGGAGACATGATCCGAGGGTCATTCGGTGCACCCATATTCCTGCAGGCAACAGTTTGCAGCAATTAGTGATGCTCATCACCATCAAGAAACTTGGGATTTCATACTCGATTGACATATCTAAATCGGGCAAATGGTATGGATCCTGCTTTCTAAAGGTACGGTGCTGTTTTCGCTCTTGCTGTGTCATCGTAAGCTCCTCCACATAAACCGGGTTCTCCGGCATGGGCTCTTCCTCCGATTCGTCACGGCGTAATGCGGTTTCTGAGACCGTTTCCCAACCTTCGGCTTCACCTCTCTTCCGTTCCTCTCGCCTAAGGCCAACCCAGTCAACACAACAAAACCTAATAACTGGAGAAACTGGAAAATCCTACTCTCTCCGCCTATTCTCAACTTCCTCCTCCGCCCTCCTCTTCATCTGCATTGCCAGCAACCTCCCCGCCGTTCTAACAGCATCACCTCCCCTCCCCTCCCTCCTTGCCTTCCTCCCCGCGATCGTTTGTCTCTTCAACACTGGCGCCCCACCATCAAACACAAAAACGGGCTTGATGCCGAAAAACAATAACTTGCAAATCCTCCGAAAGAACCCCACAATATGGCTGTTCCTCAATGCATTGCCCTCTTTATCCCGGACGGCCTTCAGAAACTGGTAAATCCAAATGGATGCATCGACAGCAAGCCGTTTATGCGCTAGAGTTTCAAGCTTGATGGGGCGTGCGCATGGCGCGAGAATCGCCCAGAGGCCTTGAACACCCATTTGGGTGGGTTGTTAGGATGTTGGTTAGGTAGGGAGATGGGTGAGACGTGAAATTGGTTTTACTATAGGCTTGAGTCACGTCTCCTGCTCACGTGTAAAGTGGTTCTTGGCAAGTGCATATCAGTCTCCGTAAAGAATCCCTTGACGTATAGAGGACATTTGCCCTACCTCAGGGTAACTACTGGCACTTCTCTGTGCTTGCATTGGCTATCATGAGTCCATCGCATGTGCTTGACATTCATGTATTCCAGTCTCCAAGAGCATGGCTAATTACTGGAGTGACTCGGATGCACACTGGTTGATGTAGGCTTACTCAGAAACACTTCTTGGTAGTAAGCACTCCCACAGCTGACTACATAGACTATGGCGAGCTGTAGTGAGATTGTCTCCAGGGTAAATTCACCGGTGCGAGACCCTGCGCCGCAAACGCCCAACTAAGTACGGAGTAGAGTGGTTAACTTCTTTCCATTAACACAGTTCCTCATGTGTACTTTGCAAGGCCTCAACATAGTTTTATGCCAAGCCCCTCTTTATTGTAACCAAACTGAGCTGACACGCCAAGACTACGCTAGCATCAGCTGGGCAAGGCATTCCGAGACACTTTCCAAGTCACCTGTCAAAGGATTTTCACTTAGCCGAAGAGCATTTCCCGTCAAAAGATATTCAGCCCGCAACCCGAGGGTATCTCCAAACAGGACACTCGCTGCGTTGAATAAAGGGGGACTTCTGAGTCTCGTGCAAGGGAAGTCGACGGTTAGTAAGCTCTGCATAACTATGTAAGCTGGCTATTTGCATCTTATGCAATTGTGTCGTATGCAAACATATTAGACCCCAGTTGCAGCGGAGACTGCACGCACATAAATCTTAGGGAAGGTACTCTAAGCCACGATAGGCCCTTTGGGGGCAGACGTATGATACACTCAAAAAAAAAAGGAAAGCCACGATAAGTAGATTCTAGATTTTACCCATGGCGAGACTACATGGCCACACTAGCGCCCCAAGTGGCATCGCACAACCCCAGTTACTGAGCGGTGAGTGTGCCATCTCACCAAAAATAGAGCTGAAGACCCCACCTTCCCAGTGTGGCCGTGTGTCTAAATTTTTGTGAAGCCCAGACTACAATGTGATGCCTGCGCCTTCAAGTACCAAATCAACGCCGGCCAGTCCGATCCAGTGCTTGCGACTGCTGTGGGCCCGAGTGCATGGACGCGTGTTATTGGGGTAGGTATATGAAAACGGGGGGGCTGAGCAACTCCAAGTATATCTCATTGGTGCGGCAAAGGCTGATGTTGCAACCAGAAACCGTACTACAGCAAGTATACCGGTAACACGGGTACGGGGGAAAAGATTGCTACTGATACAGCATGTTTACCACAGTGGAAGCTGCATATTTAACCGCGCACGCGGAACTTCACCTCCACCAAGCTAGTAATCTCCTTCCCAGTACTCCGTAGTCGTCTCCAAAGTACCTAGAAGACCCGATAGAAAGCCCCCCCCAAGCACAGGGCTATGTCAGGTTTTGCAGGGATTGATGCATGAATGACCTTACACCGTGCGGCTGATTTTTACCAAACCCATTGGTGGATGGATGGATGGATGCACATGTAGAGCTTGTAGAGTACTTACATACAGTATATACTTAGCTAGCAATTGACGCTTAAAGCTGACGCCAATTCTAACCCCTCATATATCTCCAGCTGCATCCTCCATCCCCTTCCAACGTACAACGACTTCGAGGGTGATTTCTGTGCTTCTGTTGGACGCCATTAACTAATCCCCTCTGCACGAATAAAAGAGGCCTTTCAATAACCACCCTACAACTACAACCATGGGAAAAGCCGCTCGGTTCGCCTGCATCCTCGCGCCGATGCTACTGACCTTGGCATCAATTCTGTGTACTGTTCTCATAATGGTAGGAGGAACAAATAAGGGAAAGGATTGGGTAACAGACATCTATTTCTTCAGGGTATGTTATTATTAAAGAAATTGACGTCCGCTGTCCCAGTTGAGAGACCCCAGCTAACGCAAGGATAACCTCCAGATCGACACCCGCTCAATTAGCACTCAAAATGGCAAGGGAAACGAACTTCTCGGTCTTGAGGACTTCTACACTGCCCACTTGTGGAACTATTGCTCCGGCAACATCACAACTGATGGTGGCACGGAAAAGTGGGAGGTGACCGACTGTACGAAGCCAAAAACAACCTTCCACTTTGACGTCTATGCCATCTTCAAGCTTGATTCTGATGCCAATGGAGGGAGCGGGCTCACGGAAAATGATATCCCTTCCGGTGTCAAAAAGGTGGACAAGGCTATCAAGGCAGTGAGCAACGTTATGGTTGCCTTCTTCTGTCTCGGGTTGGTCGCTCTGGTTGCTACCTTCGTCATTGGCTGGTTCGGCTTGTTGAGCAGATGGGGAAGCTGTGTGACAACCATCTTTGCAGATGTAAGGTGACTCAGACTCCCGATATTTGGTATATCCTAATTTTGGTCTCGATAGTTTGCTTTTTTCTCCATCTTGCTTGCCTCAACCATGGCCACAGCCCTCTATGTGACCCTCAAGGAAGGCTTCAACAGGGGCCTCAAGGACTTCGGGGCTGTTGCCACCTTGAACAACAAGACTCTCATCACCATGTGGCTTGGTGTCGGATTTGCCTTCGGTGCATCTTTATTCTGGATGTTCTCCACCTGCTGCTGTTCTGGGCGTAGCAGGAAGATCATGGGTCACAATAACCAGTCTGGTGCTAGCAGCTATGAGAAGGCCCCATACACTTATGAGAGGGTTTCCGCACCATACGCTCCGACCAGCCAGGTTCATGCACCAGGAGCTCAAGCAGCTGTTGGGTATGAGCCATACAGACATGCAGGTGCTCAGTAAAGAGGTTTCTTCCAGTATGAAACGAAAATCGAAGGCAATTGACAAATAGTGGTGGCAGTATATTGAATATTGCAGGTTATATCTAAAGCTTAGATGCTTTAATGATGACAATGATCTTGTTTTCCTTCTTGTTGGCTAAAGTGATTAGGTGAGGACATATCTTCTTTAGGTTCATTTAAACGGTTACTTGTTGCTGGTTTTTTTTTTTTTGCTCAAGGTCAAGTCTGTTTCCGGCGTAATGAATCTTATCGATACGGCTTGTAGGAAATAAATATGTACCTGATCCATTGTTGCGTTGTTGAACCTTTGATAATGTTAAATCAGCCACGCCTCGTTACAACACCGAACACAACAAAGCAATCTTCACTCACCCCATAGCTCGGAGGTCTGATTTCCGGTACCTTGATCACTTTACTCTCTGGCTCGCAATTTGGTGTGAAATGCCGTAGGCCTAGGCTCGGAAGCGGGGGGTGGTAAGAGGGATATGTAGGGAAGAGTACCATTTGGTCACGTGGATAGTTCTGTCCCTCAACCATCAAGATTTTTTCTTTTATCTTCCTCTGCAACAATCCTGCACATCCCACAGTCCCACCAAGTACTTTCTCCTTCAATCACACTATATCAATATAGATGAACTCTAGTCTCTACTGCCAGCTCCCCATTTTTTCCTGCACTTATCATTGCACGGTAACTCCTTTGACACCATCCAACCCACAGTGCTTGTTTCTGAGAATTGCAAGCGAGGTCATAGTGTAGGCCTGGCCTGGCGTGGTCATGTTAATGAATCACATGGTGATGCCCAGAACTGGTTAATATATCTCCTAACGGGTGAGAGATTTTTTGCAAGTGCGCGGGGCGATCGAGAAGTTTTGGGTGGAGAGCGTGGCGACGAGTTGGGATTTGTGCACTTAAACTCCACTAAGAGCCGAAAACTACGAGGAATACGGTTCGAGGATGACCTCATGGCCTGACGCTTCACTCGGCAAATAACCCATCTACATAACCCATGACCAGATCTATCATTACTCAAGCACTAAGTACGTTGAAATATCTGGGGACAAGACCAAGGCTAGAAATATCCCAATGTTGTCCGTCTGTAATTATACATGCATCGATGCTCCCTCAAGAAACTGCTACTTCAAAAGCCGTATTCATAGCTAGCACAACGAGACAAGGTCCCCACCTCATAACCCTAGTCTGGTTGGCACAACACCCTCCGTATGGAGGTCATAACCGGTATCAAGGCCGCCATTCAGCTCCCGGACCGGCGGGGCTATGCTTATAACGAATATATGCTTATACCGAGAGGAAATTACAAAATAGACAAACGAGGCAAAAAACAGCTATTAGGACCCATGCAAGAACTCTACGGCCCCCCACCGGGTTTATGAGACCTGTTCTCGATATAAATAGCCCTACATTCGTTTCTTCAATGCATTAAAAGGCCAGTAACCTTAGGATTTCTTATCGATAAGAACCCCATGCTATCCGTAAGATTTTGCATATGCACAGATATGCAACCATGATATGCCAAGCCCTCTATTTCAAAATAGGAAAGCGGAACCGACTTTTGGGGCTAGTTTGGTTGGCACAACACCTTGCGTATGACAACGGGCTCAAGTAATGAGTCTTTGCCAAGCTCGAGGGTCGGGGGCCGAGACTAGTAATGAGTACAGTAGTGCCTACGTTTTAAGTTTGGCTAGAACCCACATCAATTACATACCTAGACATATGTAATTGATGCCACCTAGCAGCGCCCCCCCCCCCGCATCAATTACATATATCTATGTACATATGTAATTGATGAGGGGTTCTAGTCTGGTTGGCACAAAACCAGGCCAGTCTAACTTTTGGGCGGTCCTCCATAGATACTTGGGGTTGTCAACAACTTTCATCCTAATTCAGCTAGCACTGGCGTGCACTAAACAGCAATGTTTGCCATAAAAACTTATTGACAACCCCATATTTTTGTTGTCATGTGTTGCGCCAAGCTTTTCCCCTACTTATTGCAGATAGGTCCATGTGACTTGCATTTTGGCAAATCTATCCTTTCCCGTTTTGTATATGTATCAGAATTGGTGACTACCCAATAAGGAATATGCCAAGGATATTCCGACTACACGAACAGCTTGATTTCTTGAAATGTTATAGAAACCCACTTGGAAGTAATTCCTAGCTGTTTTAAATTTGGGGGAATTTTGTTGGAGGGACATTTTCGAAGACTACTGGCGCGGGACTCTACAGTGATATCATGATCACAGAGCCAGACTGGTATCCATATCTAGACTCCAAGTTCGGGATAGAAAGCATTATAATATGTAGCTAGAAGTTAATGTAGGTAAAGCTACAAGTATGATATCCAAAGCTCATGCATTCCCTCAACACATGCAAATGCTATTCAGATTCTCAATTCCAGGATGCGGCGCAGTATTTTTTCCACTTCAAGCTCAGGTATCAAGCAAATACAACACTCGTGCATCCGCAAATATCAGAAGGAAAAAGCCTTCGCATGAAGGCCCGAAATCTAGGCTCGTTAAAACACATCTTCACCCCTCTTCTGCCTCCCAAGCTTGAATATTCGAACACCACGGCTTTCGGCATCCTCTGGAGAACACCGCTTCAAACCCCATCTATCAGAGAAGGCTGCCTCATCGCTTCCAACTTGGATTGGTATCTGGACCTCAGTGATCGCCTCTCCCCTCAACTTTGCCTCTCTGGCCTCTTTTTCGAACTTGCTTGGATTGTAAACAGGTTCCAGCTTTACCACTTGCCACAGCGGCCTCCCAACGCCGATCCAGGCTAAATTTGTTTTCCGAAATCGCTTTCTCCCTCTGAACCAAGGAGCCCCAGGATTCGACCTTGCTTGCCTTTCAACCGACTCTGACCTACTTTCATTTGCTTGATACATATTCTTAAGTACACTACAAAGAATAGCACTTGCGTCATCTATTGGGTATCTGTGACGATTGGCCCCACGGGTTGCAAGTGAGGTTATGAGATTCTTGTTATGTTCTGGCTCTGGTATGTTTCTCAGAACCTCTTGTGAGGCATTGATGGGGCGGGGTATTTGCACTTGAGGAAGCCGCTGGTATAGGAACTTTTGTCGCGGTTTCAGAGTAATAAGTCTGGGTTGGCCCGCACCCTTTACAACTGTTGGAGGTGCACTGGAGCTTTCAGCTGACTTCTGGCTGGGAAAGTTTCTGGAGAAAGGTCTGTAAAGATATAAGGCAGTGAGATTCCTCAGATTGGGCAGCAATCCTAGAAAATCATTCTATCCTTCAGTTAGGTCTACTTCAGTCGGTAAGGCAGATCAAGGGGGGAGTTGAACCCATGCTTCATGCCCAATATCCAGCGCCAGCTCTTTCAATCCCAAACCAGTAAAAGATGTCACAAGGCTCCCCAAATCCTCCTTTCCCAACCCCCACCCTGCGCTTAACGCCAGAACTTTTATAGGATTCTCATAATCATTTTGCTGCTCACTGGGTCCAGTACGCGCGCTATAGCTACCACCTGCTCCGAATCCCATGTGCATCGGTTCAGTCATTGAATTCAGGACCATTTGTTTTAGTGAACCCTGGCAGAAAATTTCGATCTGGTTCCCTGTATATGTAGAAGGTAAAATGTAAAGCTCGCGAGTGAATCCTAGGTTACCACGTTTAATATGTATGGTATTCTGTCGATACAGCTTCTCGTTGAGGTTGTCTTGGAATTGTACAGGGCGTGGTGGTAGGCCGGCAAATAGCTCTTTCACAATTTTCTTTGCCCCAGTCTTCCCTGCGCTGTACAGGAAGCCCTCATCTATTTTGATCACTTTAAGGCTGATTCTGAGCTCCCGGCTCAAGAGACTATGCGTAGTAAAGCCATTTTTCATGTTGTAGTAACCTTCTCTTGGTGCTAAATAGCAACACCGAATGAGTTTCAAGGTTTCTAGACATCCAGATTTGAATTTGTCAGAATTCAGTAGCCGCTGATCCACGATGAATCCCTCTAGGGACAGTTCCTTGAGCCCCAGGCATGGCTTCCAGGACACACTAGTGGCCGTGTAGCCTTGCTCGAATGGTGATAGGTGCATTGCGAAACGAGTAGTGTTGGATCTCGTAGCATTCCCTTGGGAAGAATCTCCATAAACCGTGTTATAAACCTCCTCAAAGATGTCATGATCAAATACTGGGAGATCAACCCATTCTTGCAGACCATGGCTTTCCTTTATAGTGTCGGTTTGTTTGCCGTTGGCTCCGATGCCGCCACCTGTAGATTCGGTTGGATCCGTCTCTGGTTCATCCATCGCCACATGCGGTGCTGGGAAAGGTGCCTCTGTGTCAGCACCCGCCCCAAGTCTCAAGACCTTTATTCCAGGGCTCCGAACGATAACTCCGAAGACCTCTTTCACATATTGTTTATCGCGATCCCACCTCTCACCTCCACTAAGACCTAACTTTTGCAGCTCTAGCACAACTAAGCCGCTAAATCCCTTCATTGGCCCCGGTAAGCTGCGACTCGGTACTCCGTGCATATTCAATGGTTGGTGAAAGCCGTTCAAACTCAGCCTTCTTAAGGTGCCTTCTTGGGAAGCCAAGAATTCCATCAAATCTGATGGTATCGGTATCTCGAGATCCCATCTAAAGGTTTCCAGGCCGTTAATACCACCACTCCTGAGCAGCTTTTCAACAACTGGTATCACAATCTTCCAGTTTACCCCCCGAATCCCCCAGTTTGAGTCAAACACTAGAGATCTCACGAACGACCCATTCCCTGCGATAGTGTCCTGAGTTCGCCACGTTGCCAGGGTATTAGAAGTCCTTCGAGTAGTTAGCATCTTCATCAGGTCATTTATTTGCCCTACCAACACATTGATATTGTTCCGCTGCTGGAATATTTCTTGCTCGATGTCTGCGTGTGCCGCTGCTTTGCTTGGGTTATACAGTGATGCGTTGACCGAGAGTCTTCCTGTGCTATAATTCGTACCAAGTATTATAGAAGGCAGTTTCGGGAGAAAATTTGCTCCTGGCTTGAAATGAATCTGCTCGAAAATAGCATTCATTACTGCAGAATGCAACTTCTTCGATGTCTTTGCAAGCTGTATCATTTGTGAAAGAGGCAACTACCCAAGGAAACTCAATCAATATATCCGAAAGACGAAAAATAGCTGGGAAGTTACACTAACAAAGGATAATATGAAGTGAAAGCATTTTCGACCTCCATTCCCCATTTGCCTGTCTGCTCCTAGGTCTGTCATACTGCTTTGCAGCAATTTGATAAACGTTCCATAACCAAGCTGGGCAGTACAATCATGAAATATTGTGCAGATGTCGCTGAGTATTTGGCTTTCACGTACTCGCGGTAAGCTGTCTGTTTTCCTAGGAGACCCTGTCTGGGACATCTTTAGGTGTGTCTTGAGGGTAATTGTTTCATCTTCGCTCCCTCCACCATCGTTTTCCTCATCTGAATCGAAGTCTGCGCAGTCTAGGCTCAAATCCTCAAGGGTACATGTCCCTGTATGTGAGTTAGTAACGGGTATGAGCGGATGCATAAGTGAGGTACTGCGTGATGGGATGGACGACACTGTTGAAGGGGAACTCGATAGCTCCATCCTTGGATTAGTCCCTGTGGCATATTCCACGCACGGTTTGCTGTTCGGGTCCTTGGGTGGCACATTCAAGGGCAATGTGGAAGATCTGCCTAAACCAACTGTGAGCGAATTTGAGGGTTGGGTGTTTATTGCTGTTGGCTTAGTGCTTGATGGCTGCAGACCAAAGGCTGCAGAAACATTTTGCTGGAGGCCATTGAGGCTTTCATAAATGCTGCTATCTGTCAAATTCATCTCCGGTGTGGGCGGTGGGTAGGCTTCAGTCCGGTGATTCTTCTTCCAAAACGGGCCATCTCTTTCTTCACTGCTGCGATCTCTATATGCTGAAAGTAAATCGACTGTACTCTTTCGCCAGCTTATTTTTCTCCCAGTCTGATCGTCATTATTCTCCCTCGGACTATCTTTTTCCTTACTTTCACCCCCCCCAAATCCCCATTTTTTCAGATTCGAGGACCATGCTGTCAATTTACATCTATTAGGGTTACCTGCTCCAGAGTCTCCCGGTTGGTTGGAAGATTCCGATGCCAAAGTATCAGGTCGCGGAGGCTTCTGTTTTGCGCCAGGTTCTAGTCTTCCACAATCTACAACCTGCCCCGACTGGCAGACTTGTGGAGGCCCAGTAGTATTTATATAGCCAGATGATTGATGAGTAGACGCTACGCTGCTTTCTCGAGATCCGCTAATGGCTAAACTTGACTGCGGCAAACTTGAGTGAGCGCTTCTCTCGTGGCTAGTTAACGATATCTGCTGCGATCGGATTCCTTCGTCTTTTCCGTACAATCGTGTAAGTGGTACGAAGGACGAATGGCGTTTGTGGAGAGACGAGTTTCTCCTGCCCTTGGGCTCTGCCTCGAGCTCTGTTAAGAAATTTGGCGACGAAGTATTTAGTCTGCTGTATTTGCCTGCACCATAAACATAACTCGAAGGCTCTGGTACTACTCCACCAGTGGCTAGCTGTCGTCCTTCTGCCAGATTGCTGTATGGTGCACCTCCAATTGCCTGTGCCTTGACAGTTTTGTCCCGAGAAGAGTTTGAAGTAGTTGCTAGTACCTTGTTGAAGAAACGCCGTGGTATATTTTGCTGTTCTGGGGTATTATTATTTGAAGGAGTTGACATGGCATTCACATGCTCCAGAACCTCATTGGCCTGAGTGATCGATGAGCTCCGAGGTGGGTAAGCTGAGCCTGAGCTTTGGTTACTCATTCTCAGTAAGGACATAGCGTCACTCTTCCCATTAACAGGAGTTTGGGCGACTCATACACCGTGTATGGTTGGGCTGGGCTGCTGATTGCAGGAACAAGACCTGCTGTAACCAGGGTTTGCTGTGTGTGTGTAGTCAAGGTTCCTAGTGAAAATATGTTAGCTCAGGGAACATGTGCGTAGAAACAAACTTTGACAGTTCCGACCGCTAATACAGCAACAGTAGGAAAACAGCGTCGTACTTGAATGCAGTAACCCTGGCTCGAGTCCAAAAGCCTATAATATTATGTACAGAGATGCTTCTTGAGGGTTTCTTCTTTGTGAAGTTCGTGATTGGTTGTTTGGGAACGACTCGGCCTCAGAATGTTGTATGTTCAGTCTCACAAGACCTACGTCGTTGCGGCCGTATGAGGGCTAGGTCTGAAAGGAGCGATGAGCGGCGAAGGGCTGATGGAAGAACTGCTGAAATCACCTAGGTCGATAGGGTGTACGTCGGCGGGCCTGGGGGAAGAGGAGAACGAAAAACGAGGTTTGCGGGTGGGAAGAGCTCGAGGGTGCGATAGCGATACTATCCGACGGTTCTCGTGACTAATTAATTCGAAACCGATAAGGTGAATGTGTACTGCCTATTTGAGGCATTCGAATAAAAACCATTGTCACGTGAGCCAATGATATGCTTGGTGACTACCCATACTGACTTTTTTTATTTTTTTTTAAAGAATCATTAATCGTATTCATCCTGATACTGACTTATGCGAGGATACCACGCTTTGTCAGCCTGGGTACGAGAGCACTTAAGTACACATCAGCTATTGAATTGAAGCTCAATACTAAGTAAATATCTGGCTCTAGGGGCTAGCTTTCATGTTTCACCGACCAGTAGACTCTCGACATCAGAATGTCCAATATAAAGATATACTCACCCAAAATATGGAAATTGTGGGCACTTCTCCCCTTAATACCAGAATATATTGGCAATAAGCATGACACTTAGCCGCCCGATCGCGATGACATTCTTATATTGAGAGTGTACCATGTATATGTGAGATTTTCTGAACGACTAAACCAAAGCTGAGGGTTTCGGAGAACGTGCTTACTACATTAACTATAAGCTGCCCGATACAGTGACATTGAAGTTGGTAACACATAACTAGTTATAATGGGCTCTGGGGCCCCTTTTGGGCGGTATTGTTTCGAATTATCCTTCACAAGAATGCTGCTACCAAGGAAAGCCTCAAACCAAATCCTTTACCGAGAGACTTATTTCTCTCTCTCTCTCGGATTCATCCAGCAAACCGACTCTTTTGTGTAGTCTCGGCCCCCGACCCTCGAGCTTAGCAAAGCCTCGCAACTTTTTTGTCAGCTTAAAATCCCAAGAGTTATAATAGGGCCAAAGACTTACCAATTTCTCCCCCGCTGATCCTACCCTGAGTGCAACCTATGTTGTAGGCGATGAATACGTCTCCATTCACCAGGTGCACTCCTGCCCATCCGCGCTGCAGTACCTTGCGTACCACGGACAGCACGTTGGGAGCTCCGTTGCCATGCAGCAAAGGCTGTATGGGTAGATACACCCATAGCCGTCTCTATTGCACTGCTCTGCCCTGGGAGGTACTCCGGAGTCAGAGCTCTTCTTTTGCTCCCTGGCATGATGAAGTGCCAGAGACTCTCTGTCAAGGGCCAGGAAGGAAGGTGTTCGGGCCGTTTCGGAGCCAACTGGTAGTGGCACAGTGGCCGCAGAGGCAACAAGGAGGAGGGTGCAAAGACCAGAGATGTTCCAAGACAGCATCTCGAGTTTGCTTTTGCCTCCGTTAAGAGAATCACGGAGATACTGGCTCTCATGGTGAAGCTCTAGGGCAGGACTTCGTTTATATGTAAATTTTTATCTCGCTGTGCAACCCAAAGTCGTACCATAGCCTTACTATTGAATCATACGATTCTGTAAGTATGATAATGCATGTCAGCTCCCCCCAGGCAAGTCAGTCTTGCATAGTTGCCCTGCATAACATGTTCATTGAGTTCCTGCGTTATCTCTTAACCCAAAGCTACAATAGCCTCTAAGGAAATATGAACTTCCTCCACAGGGCCCCGAAATTCTCGATGCTTCAAGACTGATCCTGAGGTGCCCTCAGTGTCTTGCTGTGTGCCCGAGTGCTGCCATAGGTGGCTAGCTCGGATGTAACACTGTTCGGTCGCTCTCGGTGTCAGCATGCCTGCCCTCTCGTTACCTGAGATGCTTATGTGGCCGCACTTGCGGTGTCCATACCGCGTTTGTGGTGGTCCTGCAGCGTCTGCGCCAGATGCAGTCCTCTTCCTGAGTGGGGATCAGCTCCGGTAGCTAGGGGTTTGGGGGTGTCCCTCGCTGCGCTGTATTGTCAGTGAGCAAACAAAGCATGTTGTCGCCCGTGTAGGCCACCCTCCACCCTGTGTACAGTAGTTCCCCGATCCGCCTTGCCCACCTAGGCTTGTCCTTGCTCAGTGCTCTTGCTGAGTTGGAGAGGTGTAGGCCTCTGATGCTGGGGGTGGGGGAAGGCCATGGATGATGTCCTCTGGGAGTTGTATCCCTGTGAGGCGCAAAGTGGCCTGAATTGGCCCGCGATATGCGGGCCGAGCAAGTGCTAGCTAGGCCGACAGGCCACCCCCCGGGCATAAACAGGGAACCCAAGGTGGTGCTGTGCAGGGCCCGTAGTGTTCCGACCCGCCCGTCTGTCATGGAGCATTCTGGGGTGGGCTGGCCTCTCTGGGAATGTTGTATAATGTACGTATCTTTTTTTTTAAGGAATCATTAATCGAGTTACGTATCTTGCCACAGTTAAATATTCGCGATCGCTGAATATTGAGCAGCGCATTCCCCATCAACTTGAACCTTACTTACACTACACTCGCATTTTTGTGGCGGCTTTATCACACCTCAAGGCAGTTCGGCCCCAGCAGTTTCTCAACCCTGCACGCAATGCTGTTGAGAGATATCTTGCAACTGGCTCCAATCGTTTTCGTGTTTCTTACCAAAAACGGCGGGATATTCGGAGAACCATTCAACAGCCAGATCCGACAAATGCGACATCAAAATGAAATGGAATGGAATGAAATGCATTGAATGAATACCTGATTAGCAATGATGGTGCACTTCTGAAAAAAGCTCATCATGACACAACAGGCTGAAGGAGTAGGTAATTGGGAGGTTGTTGTAGAACATGATATAATTGTGAATACACACCTCTCATTGCTTCATGTGGGACACTCGAAGCTATTGATGATGGTATTGTTGCTTTCATACATTGGCTGAATCATGCATATGGTTACAGTTTTCTCTACCCTTCATATATTTATACAATGGCATCTCGCCCTTCAGATAGTCAATGAGCACTTCAGTACATTCACGGGTCTGCTCGCTTACCCATATCACTGTCCTAGCTTGCCCTCTGCTTTTATTCCGCTGGTAACGCTACTCGCCCTGTACTTCCGTAGTCTATTTACATGAGTATCACAACGCTGTCCTTCAATAGCCCTGTTACTTAAATAAGATCTCAGCCTACTAAGAATAGATTGAATGGCTTCTCGGACACTGTGCTCAAAATCAACCGAGCAATACAAGAGCTCCGCCACAGCCAATTGTTGTTACAGAGCTATGGGGACGTGTGCAAATTGATTTAATTGATATGCGAGGTAGTCCAGATGGAGAATTCAAGTGGATTTTACAGCAAATTCCACTGATATTTCAATGTTGAATACAATCCATATTAATGTTGTGCTAATATTTCTATATATTTGCACTATAATTATTACTTCCGAAATTCCTACATTTGGTAACCACATTCCCGGGGAGGCCGGTACTGCTTGTGGCCTGCCGGGGGATCGAAGAATATTAATTTTGCATTCCCGGGCAGGTCAGAGCAGCCGCAAGCGGAGCTGCGATACTGTCCGACTTACCTAGGTAGCCGGGAGGGGCTTAAAAACCCCTGGGCGGTAGTCAGTAGATTGTACGTACATAGGGTTCTACTGGGCTCAATTAAAGCCGGGGCCGTTCTTTTGTAAATAACCTTACGTAGATCCGGAGGCGAGGGCAGGGACTGGCCAGGAGGGAGAAGAGAGGGGAGCCCTGAGAGCTGCAGTCCATTGTCATAGCTTAGATAGGCTGAATACGATTAATGATTTCTTTATATATCAAAAAGCCAGGGCCGGTCTGAGTACCCAACACGTCAACAATAAGTAGCCAAAGAAATAATCCTAAGCCCAAATACAGGCACCGTTAGCGCAATCCACTCACGTCCATAGTTCCCCGTATCTACAGGAGAAACCACAGTAATCTAAGGGCATCCATCTAAGTTGTTAAGGTATGGCTTCATGCTGGGTAGTTAATAACAGAGTATGTGTGAACTTAAACACCTCATTAGCTGGGGAGGGAAAGTGGGTGAATGTATTACTATTTGTCCTTGTGATGTGTCGAGGTTAAGTCCACTTGCGGGTGGAGGATTCTAAAGATAAGCCGGGATGTATATACAGATAAACTACAATTACAACTGCCACATTGGAATGAGGATAAATCACAAGCTCAATTCAAGCTCAATTCCGTATGACCTTTTCTTCTGATTCCTTATGGGCGAGATGTGCAGGGGAGTATATGGGGCACTAAGGGAGAATGGAGTTTTTTTTTTTTTTTTTGAGTCTATGTCTTTCTCCTGAAGGGAGCCTTAGGCTATGAGGCAGCCCCGTCCCCGCACGGGAGAATGGAGTGAATACATGGGGATGATATATGCATGTTTGATGCGTGCATGAAGACGGAATCGGAAAATATGTTTTTATCATTCTATGGTTCAGGTATTCACTCGCCATTACTAGGTAAATACTATCCATACTCTGTCTCAATCAAATATCGTACAAATCCCACTAAAAACAGTATCCTCAACCTGAAACTCCAAGTCGTACGCTCCAAGCATTATGTTTACCGGCAACGACTGCAGTCTCTTCTCACGGCCTGACCTCCTGCGCCATCTCCCTCCTCACCCTCAAAATCTCCCTTCTCACTTCCTCCGCCGCCACCTCTGTCTGCAACACCATCCCTACCCCCTCCCTCCACCTCTTTTCCAACCTCTCCATCTCTCCCTTAACCGCCTCCTGCGCCCCTTTCCTCTCTTTATTCACCACACCACACTCCGCTTTTAGCGCGACCAACTCCGCTTCACAAGCACGCAAGATATCTTCTAATTGCGTGTTATGTATCAGCCACGCATTCTTCCCAAATGTATTCAGTAAATTCAGATTTGTATTTCGTGTTTCGAGGTGGTGGGAGGAGGTAAGGAGGGATATGGTAGCGGCTGTATTGTTGGGATTTGGTGGTGTATCGCCGGGGTCGTATCGGGAGAGGTCAATGCCCCCTGTTAGGGATTGCCCAGAGGCGACACGGGAGAGCTCTGCTTGGATAAGGGGGGAGAAGATGACTGAGGGGAGGGGTGGGATGGAGGGGTGAAGGCTTGCGGAGGCCTCAGGGGCTAGCTCGGCGGTGATGAGGGCTTGGGCGGCGGAGAGGATGGATGGGGGGAGGGGAGCGTCTATGTCTGGAGGTTGAGGTGTCGAAGGTTAGTTTGGAACGCTTGGACATGGTGAAGGGAGGTGGAGAAATAACGTACAGGGTAAAGAATCGTGGGAGAATTGGGCTGCGGACATTATATAGTAGACTGAAAGAGTCGTTAATTGTACGTGACCTCGGTAGTCTTATTCCAAGCTAGTGACTCGGAAGTCTAATTTCTCAACTTGTGTGCTGACTAATTAACGACTGGCTACGAAGTCACTGGATTGGATATACCTACATACTGTACAGTAATTGCTGACTTAGCAAATCGGTATCAGTCTAAGGCTCCATAGACGTGAGGGCTTGGCATAAGATGTTAAGTTCATATGTATGATATAAGAAGAGCATAAACGGGAATACAATTTGTATTGAGTGAAGTTCAGGTTAAGTAGAGAGCCGCAAAATTCCCACAGATGCCTTAGTCTGTTTCCCCTTTGTACCATTTCTTGCCTCTGAATCATTATAGCAATGAGATGTTTAACACAGTCTTGATTCTCACCCACCCAGTAGAACCATCGGAGTTTCTCTCCCGACGAAATAGAAATCATGGCATGGGAAACAGTACTCGTATATAAATAACCAGTTCCACTCTACAGTTAGTATAAAGTATTAATCGATACCTTTATAAGTATTACTTAATTCCAAATAATTAATTAGCAAACATAAGTATATTTATATTATTTATTATATATATAGTTAAAGAACCTTTATTACTATAACTAAAACAAGTTAATAAAAGCAAATTATTAGCAAGTTAAAAACAAATATTACATGATGACCCTTGATTCAGACTAGCCCCCCAAGTCAATAAACATTCTTTATCAAGTTTAGCATGATATAAACGCATGATATGAACGTACTTATGTGTATACATGGGAGGTTTTTTTTATGGCGAGGTTCCTTTAAAGGTCAACTTCAAAAAAATGAAAAAAATGAAAAAAACAGCTACATGGGGTAAGTGCCACAGAGCGGTCAGGGCTTATCCAACTAAGCGTCATAGCCTTAAGTAGGCTGGATACGCGGAATAAATGGCTTCCAAAAAAAAAAAAAAAAATGTACAAAGCACCATGAGAATTTGGGAATCCTGGGTCGAGACCCGTCATCTCACATAAACTTTTTTTTTTTTTTTTTTTTGGGGGGGGTTTTTTTAT